>Ga0075120_10000984_pt1 | contig 23308 bp, 16 predicted proteins | sample AntAceMetag02UKL_FD_69792 | JGI IMG/M metagenome (GOLD analysis project Ga0075120, IMG submission 69792) | Saline lake microbial communities from Ace Lake, Antarctica - Antarctic Ace Lake Metagenome 02UKL | ecosystem: Environmental > Aquatic > Non-marine Saline and Alkaline > Saline | place...
GAACAAACATTGTATGGAAAACATAATGTTTGACCTTGGAGGCTGGATTTCAAAGAGCTAATCAGAGACAAAACTATTGTAAAGAAAGAAATTCAATGGCAACTCATTTTAGCCAGACTCGTTTAATATGAAATCTAAGCCGATGTTAATAATACACTATTTTTCAGCCAGCAGGCTAATAACGAATCTCACTTATTCTGCAAGATCGTTTCGCCTCGTGTAATTATTATTTCACTGGCGCCTTCACCCAATGTTTCAACTGAATTGCTTGAATCAGGCATTAGCCTGACAGTCAGCCTGACATTATTGTCTTTTCCCTCATCAGGCATCCATATTACACGAAAGCTGTCTGCCAGTTCAACATATCCGTCAGCGTAAACATTTATTTTACACCATTCATCAGGTATGCTGTTTAAAATGAAGAATCCATTTTCATCACTCTTCGCCCTTAGGTGAAATTCTGAATCCAGCTTGATTGTGAGTGTCATGGAGCTTGTTAAGCCGAATCCGGTGAAATAATCTTCAACCTTCCCGCGTAATTTGTTAAGCCGGGGTTTATCCTGCGGCAAATATTCATAACGATCTGTTTTTAAATGTTGAATTATGAGAGCGGGATTGGAATTTGGATGCAGGGATGCCATCGATTTACCTTCAGGGATCATCCAAATGGTTAAAACCGATTTCTTAATATCTCTTAATAAAATAGGCCATGAAACAAGAATTCTTTCTTTAAATGGTTCGTATCCCTCAGATGTTGCCGCAACATCTATCCAGCCGCCGGGTAATTTCTCGACCTTAAATCTACCGTCATACCCAACTTCTATATTATAGACATAACCTTCATATTGTTCTGCCTTGATAAAAACATCTGCTTTGATTCTCTTGTTTGCAAGCGCATCAACGACTATGCCATCGATTGGTCTGACCGGTTTTTTTTGATTAGCTGGTGCGCGAAATTGCAGCGGAAACATGAAAGCAACTAATAATATCGTGATTGTATTAAGCATATTCTATCAACATCCTGTTAGATTTATTAGACTGAAATATCATGCTTGTATCGAGAAGTAGATCCTTTTCGTTGAAAAGGATTTCATTGCCTGTGTAAACTTCCTTCTGTTACTGTTTAAAATCCCTTTTGACAAAAGGGGTCTACTGGTCAACCATCTGATAATGCAAAAATTCGAGTATCATGAAAAAGGTTCAGAGCAACAGTAAATTACATCTTTCATTTATTCATTTTAAGGTGGTGCCAATTCTCTTTTTTCAGGTATGCGCTTAATGGACCGGTCGAAACAGTTTTATTCTCTCTTTGATACCCACGTCTATTCAGAATCAGTTTATGTGTTCCTCGCTGCAGATGAAAATGGAAAAAGCCGCTATTGTCTGTTATCATATAGTTTTGCCGATCATTTTCCTCCACGACTTTCACATTTGGGAGTGGCGCTCCACTTTGCCTATCCAATACTATTCCAATTATCCATTCTTCATCGTAAATACTCTTTATTCTTTTGTTCGGATGAACAACAACATTGCTGACCTTTTCCAAGTAGAAATCCTGACGAATGGGAATCAAATCTAATCCCGAATTATCTTCCTGATCAATTGAAATTGTATTATCTGATATTTTATATCCCCCGGTAATAATCGAAATAGTAAATGATTCTGCCGGCAAACCCATAAAAATAAACCTGCCTTCATGATCAGACCTGGTTAGCAGAGTAAACTTGTTCCCTCTTTGATATCTTTTCGCGATTGGATTCAGGGTTGCTTCCATCGTAGCCATCGGTACCAGTTCACCGGTCAGGGAATCAATAACCACGCCACGGATGTAAACATAAGGACCAATTTTATTTGTCGAAATTAGAGTAATATTTTGGATTGTTTCCTGGGGAATTTTCTCTACAGGTAGCGGGATAGAATATTTTATCTTTTCAATATGATATAAATCCTTGGTAAAAGTTAACCAGCCGGTGTGCGATGCCATGTCTTCAAAATAATAACGGCCAAAAACATCTGTAGTAGTAGATAACTTTCCAGGTTTTTGCTTTACTTCAACATTTGATAGTGGAATAGAGTTCTCGTCGGTAACCTTACCAGTTACTGTATTGATTTTCAGATTCCGCAAATTTGACTCGGATATTAATTCAAACTGAATCCAGGCGTCCGGATCTATCCATTCGTAAATCGGTTTTGCCATTACCTTCCGTTTTATGCCTGGATAATATCTGGCAATTGCATTCATGCTATACTCTCCAGGCGGTAATTGTAAAAAAAACGCTCCTTGACTATCAGGATATTTAGCCTGGTTAATCCCAAAAATATTTTCAAAGACATGTATAGAGTCGGGTATTTGCAAAGCTGTTGGTATAACCTGTCCATAAGGAAGCTGTTTCCCTGTTTCTGCTTCCAATGCATGACCGGCAATGAAAAGTGTTTCTTCAGAGATTCTATCAGAAACAATATGCTTCATACCAGGTGCAGGAAATAGGTTATTATCAAATATCAATGGATAAAGAGTAGTTTTGTGCAACAATTCCTCAGGAGGAATAACTGCAATTTCACGTTCAAATGGAGCGTAATTCGGATGGATTATTACAAGTCTGTATCTACCGGGAGGGATTCCAAAAATGTGATAATCACCCTTTGAGTTAGAAAAAGGTCTTCTTGAGAACCTGATTTCATTCCTTCTATCATTCACATGTATCTGAGCATTAATTCTGTATAATTCAATTTTTGCATTGTGAACCGGCTTCTGATTGGAATAATCTGAAATTGTTCCAGTTATATATGCATAAGGGAAGGCAATAGCTGTAGAAAATACAAATATACTGACGAAATTACATAGCAGGATAAATAATATGGTATTGGATTTGGAAAACATGGCTTTTCGTTATCTAATTCAATTGTTATTATCGCTATATTGTTGAAGGAAAAAGTTAGATCAATACTCCGTGTCATCCCTGAAAATCAAATATCTCATATAAAACAACAGGCGATGACTTCACAGTCATCGCCTTGTTTTTCAAAGTAGGCTACTTCACAAATGCCAATTTTCTTACATCCCTGTTTCCGTTAGATTCAAGAACAGCGAAATATATTCCAGCGGAAATATTTGAGGCGTTCCAGGTATAGCTGTAAACTCCCCGGTTACGATATCCATCCTCGAGAACTGCAACTTCCCTGCCTGTTATATCGAAAATGCGAAGCCTGGTATGTCCGGTATTTGTAATTGATATTTTTAAACTTGCCGATGGATTAAATGGATTGGGGTAAACCGAATCAATTCCGAATTTTGACGGGATAGATTTACCTTCAGTTGTCTCGGGTGATGAGGCTACATCAAACCATGACAGGATGGAGCTTATTATTTCCTCCCGCGAAGTGGTTCCTCCTCCACCGGAAACCGCCTCAAAAGCGAATGGGAAATATACATGCTTGCGATTATCACCATCATAAAAAATGCCGCCGGTGCGTTGATTAGTAATATATCGATATGCATCCTGTGCGTTTCCAATGGAAGAGATAACGTCCGGATCAGTATTGTTCCCTGCGCCACCGGCGCCTGCAAGAGCAATACGACTGCCTGAAATTACCGGTTCTCCAGCTCCCTCAACTGATTCAAGCCCGATTTCGCCATCTTCATCCACACTTTCAGCATAAAGATAATCGGAATAGAAATCACTGCCTGCGAGTTGATCATCCAATGTTTGACCGAAGATGAACAGGTTGGAACCATTGTCCATTGCACCCTGTAGCGCGTTTCGTTTAGCATCGCTCAAGGGGTTTTCCAAGCTGCCTGTCATCCAGAAAATGGCGTCGTAACCCGACAAATAATCGGATGTCAATGTCCCTGCCAATGCATTAACATCATAATGAAGATAATTATAATAATGATAATTGAGGTCGCTTATAATGAAGTTTTCCAATTCTTCGCCACCGTCATCATCAACAAGGATAATTTCCGGTGTTCCAAGCATTATTCGTTGACTTACACCTATTTCATAATTATTGGGCATTGCGGTCACGTCCAGGTTGATGACGTTGAACTTTCCGTCAAGAGCACCTTCCGGTACAGTGAAACTCATGGGCGAATCGTTGTTGTTGGCATTGTCGCCGGCTGCAATATTGCCTTGAGCGCCTAACACAACTGATTCAGTATTCAAACTAACCCCTGGCCGGCTGAACGAAATTACTGCCATAACACGTGTCGCATCCTGCCAGCCCTCCTGGTTCGAGACACTTAAGCGCACCTCAATTTCTTCCCCGATATCAGGATGCCCGTTACCGTCCGGATCACTCAACGACCATTCGTCAATGGATAATTCTGGATAATAATATCGTGTCACAGCTTTATAAGCGTTAACCTGACCTGTTCCAATTGGTTGATCAGTATTTATTTCATCAGTAGTATTACGCATTATCTGAGCGTACTCATAATTAAATCTGCCTGGCAATAGTGTAACCACCAGCGCTCCTACACCAGCTGCTATAGGACTTGCCACGCTTGTGCCATCCCATGAGGTGTAAGTATCATTGAACCAGTTTGTATAACATGATGTTCCGGGAGCTGAGATGTCCACCCAATTACCATAATTGGAAAAATTGGCGCGTCCACTATTCTGATTTGTTGCTGCTACAGAAATAACATTACTGTAATTAGCGGGATAACTCCTCTGGTCTGTATTATCATTTCCAGCAGCGGCGAAGAATAATACATTGTGTTCCACTGCATTTTGAATTGCCCGGTCTGAGGGCTGACTGTATTGATATACGCCGAAAGACATATTGAGTATTTTAACGCCATTGTCAGCCGCATAAGCCATTGCAGGGATATAAGCGGATGGTAATATTGCTCCAACCCGACCGACCGGTTTATAACCGACACGCAGGCACATTATCTTGCATCCGAATGCGATACTCGCGCCACCGATCCGGTTGTCAGCAACCGCTGCCATTGCAGAGTTAACGCCGGTACCGTGCCCATCAAAATCCATCGGGTTGTTGTCACGTGTGCGTCCGTCTTCACCCTCTTCAGCATCATTGACATTATCAACCCAGTCATACCCGATAAAATCGTCAGAAAGACCGTTCTCGTCATCATCCTCATAATTCCAATCGTTATCAGTACCCGGTACGCCAGGGAAACTGTCGCCGAATGGACGGTGGTCATCGTCAACGTCTTCGCCTGGGTTCACCCATATATTGTCAACAAGGTCAGGATGATTCCAGTCGATACCTGAATCAAGAGCACCAACAATAACCGTGTCACTTCCAGATACGACATCCCATGCCCGCTCGGCATTAATCTCACGGAGCCACCATTGTGAATTGAACGAAGGATCGTTTGGTGTGTAGCAAAAATTGTGGTGAAGATCAACTTCCGCCCAGTTGATACCCTTAAGGCGTGATAATTCCTGTGCAACCAGATCCATGTCCGTTTCCTGAGGAAACATCAGGATGTAATCGTTACGAGTCATGTAACGGTATTCTTCATCCTGGGGAATATAGCCGCCAAAAAAATCTTTGATCTGGTAAGCTCCAAATCTCTCCAGAATACGATCAATTTCCTTATCATCTGCCACGACGATTCCGGTTTCACTGATCTCCAGCTCAACGTCATCGACGAAACTAATCAGCAAAACTCCCGCAGTATAATTGTGAGTCCCGCAGTATCCAAATACTGATGTTGCAAGGATCATGGCAAAAATAAGTACCGGTGATAAGCTTTTCATCATACGCTCCTAGTCCCATGTTACTGAAAACGGCTCCATCCTATCAATATTAATATAATAAACTTCTATCAAGAATACGCTGTCAAAAAATATTGAGTAATCATTGACCGTTGAAAAGACCAAATTGCCTCAAAGCAGACTGAGCAACATTTAAAACTTCAAACCCACTCAATAATCCCATCCACAACGTGTAGCTATCAATTCAGCGGGATGCAGGACCTTAATATGATTAATCCCTTGAGTAGCAAATTCCGACTTGAATTGCATAATACATCCGGGGCTTGGTACAATTACAACTGGCACACCGACTGACTTGATATCTTCAATCTTTTTTGCTGTCCAATCGCGAGAATCTTCCGGGTAAAGCAGGGAAAAAGATCCGCCAAAACCACAGCATAAACCACTGTCCTCCATATCTACGATAGTCACTCCCGGCAGTAATTCAATCAATTTACGCACATTATTATGTTTGCCTGAAGTATTTATTGTATGGCATGAATGGTGTAATGTCACCTCAATTGGTAACTCTTGTTTATTAATGAAATCCGGTTGCGTATTCTCAAGAATGAAAGTAGAAAAATCTATGGTCTTCCTGGATATTTCATTTGCGAGCGATGCAGTATTAACATCATCAGAGACTAAGCCTGGAATTTCATGCTGAAAAGCACCACCACAAGTGGCGTCCGGTGACAGCAGGAAGTCTATCCCAGGATCCGAAAAAAGTTCAAGATTTTGTTTTGCCAAATATCGGGCAGTGTCGAAATCGCCGTTATTAAATGCCGGTGCTCCGCAACAAACCTGTTCGCGCGGGATAACGATCCTTACTCCAAGATTCTTCAATACCTCAATACAAGCCAGTGCCGATTCTGGATTTACATAATTAGATATACATCCAAGAAACAAACCGACAGTCAGCTCATATCCTTCTTCCGGGATTATCTCTTCTGGAAGATCAGTCAGGAGCGGTTTGTTCTGTAATTCCGGAACCTTATAGCCACCTGACAGATTATTGACAATCTTCTTACCTAAAGTTTTTTGAGCGAGAGCTCCAAGACGAACCAGGGTATCCAACTTTTTTGGTTTTCTCAGGTAGCTGAATATCCGGCTCTTGTTTGAGTCTGTACCATTTGCATCTGCTAATGTTTTCCTGGCGGTGATGAAAAGAAGGTCGGTTTTTACTCCGGCAGGACAAGCAGTCTGACAGGCATAACAGAGAGTACAGTAATCAAATGCATCCGGACTGATTTCTGCAGGTGAAATGTCACCATCAATTAGACGCCTGAGCAGGATGATCCTGCCCCTCGGAGACATCAATTCTCTTTCTGATAATCGATAAGAAGGACATACCGGCTGACAAATTCCGCAGGTAACACATTTGTTTAAGTCGTCGCGAAATTTTTCAAGTTCGGTATTCTTTATCATAATTGCCTGGGACCGGTAACATTACAATCTGAACTCATTACATAACACTCTGAATATGACGCATGAATTTTTGGGCTTTGTCCACTTCCCAATTGAATTCATCAATAAGTTGGCCAACATCAACTTGAAGAGAAGGAAAACTTGATGCTAGTATCTTCCAGGCAGGGTGGTTTTGCATTGCTTCGGTGGTTATTCCAGTGATACCGCCATCCGGTTTAAGCTGACAAATCGAGTTAGCAAGGTGAATTACTGCTACTTCAATTCTGCTGGCTTTTGCCTTCCATACTTCATGGTGCCAGCGAACTGCATCGGTGAAAAGAGGAGACAACTTCCAGGTTTGAGCAAGAAAAGCGCCAACTCGAGCATGATTGGTCCCGTTCATCTCGAGTTCAGCTCGCCAGAATGGGTAGCCATTTGCCAGGGCATAATCTTCACATTTCTTAATTTCATGGGGAAAGTGATAAGCAAGATATGGTTTTCCAATGTCATGCAGTATGCCGCAATAATACAATTCCTCAGATAACGCGGAATTAAATTTGCTGATGATAGTCTTAGAACACATCGCAACTGAAACGCTATGCTGCCAGAAACGTCCATAATCAAAATCACCACCAAATAGTAACTTTGGATATATATTCAAGACTGCGATATTTCCAGATAACTGGCAGATTTCTTCGTAACCAAGAACCACCAGCGCCATACGAAAGGTTTTAACTTCATTTCCTAAATCGTAATGGTCAGAATTCGCAAGCTGAATGATCTTTGCAGACATCGCCTGATCAGGAACCAGTATTCTGTATAACGAATCGATGTCACGTTCTTCGGAGTTAGAAGCTGCCAGAATCTTCAGGAAAATGTCCTGCAACGAAGGAAGCTTAGCGACCTGGTTTAGTTGATCCTCAAGTGCTTTCCATCGTTTCTGTCCACCTGGCATTTGTTGAGGAGGTTTGGGAGGCGGAAGGGGCATTATAGGCTGTAAACCTGGCGCCGGTACTACTTCAGAGGATCCAACAAGTTGCTCCGCAACAGGTAGCTTATCAAGACTTACGAATCCTTCTTCTTCTATCTCCTCGCCGGCTTCATCAATTATTACTTCCCCGAATTCATCCACCTTTTCTTCTAACGGCATATTGGGGTCTTCAGGAAGGTCCTCATCGAAATCAATGGTTATGGTATCTTCGTCATCCTCTTCTTCCGGATCAAAAGCCCCGAAATCGATTTCATCGTCCCCTCCACTTGAACCGGCGTCAAATTCTCCAAATTTTGTCTCAGCCTCACTGTCAGCTTTTCCGGCATCAAAGTCACCAAAGTCGTCCTCTATTATACCTGTCTTCCCGGCATCAAAATCGCCAAATTCATTCTCCTTGTCAGCAGTGTCGCCCGGATCAAAATCGCCGAATTCTCCCGCTTTTGCCTTTTTTTCGTCGCCTGGGTCAAAGTCTCCAAAACTATGATCTTTCCCTTTGCCTTCCTCCTTCTTGCCAAAACTGACTAATTTTGCTGCAGTAGGAACAGCGATATTTAATTCATCCTGGGCAAGTGTCAGAAAAAGGCTCCGAATGGGAGGACCTGATTTTTTCCATATCTGCAACAGCAGCTCAAGATGGTTATTAATAGCATTTTGTTTAGTAATAATACCAGCGGAAAAAGCAGCTTCCTCGAGTGAGTCAAATTCTCCCTGTCTAAGTTTTTCAGCTATCTCGGGATAGTCGCGCAGTATCAAGCGAGTCAAGTACTCCGTTACAGTCTCCATTTTCTGGGTGGACTCTAACTCGCTAAATTCTTTTTTGGATATTATTTCCGGATCATAATTCATAAAAAGGAATCCCATGACACATCGAAACACGGAGAACGAAAAGATCAATCTCTGTCTGTAATAAAGTTACATGAAGAGAAATCGAAATTCAATTAACTCACCATAAAGATATAAAGAAAGTAATTGCTTTTTGGAGCTGATATTTCTATAATCATAACGAACTCTTTTCTCGGAGAGGCTGTCAAAAACCGTGTTGATGTTTTCGGCAAGTGTCGGTTATATTCCGGTTTGTTTTATTTAAGTTTCGGAGTACAAAGTGCATAACTATGTAATAGCAGAAATATCAGGATATCAATACCGTGTTCAGACCGGTGAAACAATACAAGTCCCCAGGCTTTCCGCTGCTGAAGGCGATAAGGTTACGTTTGATCGAATCCTGCTTTCCAACAATGAAGGCAAGCTCTCATTTGGAGCGCCTTATCTTGACGGTGCAAGTTTTAATGCCAAAGTTATTGAACATACCAGGAGTAAAAAAGTCCGGGTGTTCAAGAAGAAAAGGCGTAAAGGATACAAACGTACCGCAAGCGCAAGACAGTATTTTACAAAGCTGGAAATATCAGAAGTCAATTTATAATTTCAAAGGTTTATTTTTTAGACTGTGAAGGAGTGACAAATGGCACATAAGAAAGGAATGGGGAGTTCCAGGAATGGTCGTGACAGTAACCCCAAAATGTTGGGAGTCAAGTCTGCCGGAGGGCAGACTGTCTCGGCTGGCAGCATAATCGTACGTCAAAGAGGAACACACTTCCATCCCGGAAAAAATGTCGGGATGGGAACAGACCATACAATATTTGCCAAGATTGACGGGATCGTGGAGTTTTCCACCAAAGGAAAACGCGCAAGGACAATTCACGTAAACCCGGCAGAGGCAAAGTAAATTTAGTATATATCTCCAAGGGAGGGAAAACTGATGGTAAAAAAGATTACAGTAATCGGCGCTGGATATGTAGGCGAGCATGTGGCGCAGGCTTTGATGCTTCAGGAACTCACAGAAGAAGTTGTCCTGATTGATGTCCTTGAGGATATGCCTCAGGGCAAAGGACTGGACCAACGTCAGTCATCAACGGTTTGGGGAACAGACACCAAGGTTACCGGAACAAATGATTGGGCGGACACCGCAGACAGCGACATTGTAATTCATACCGCCGGCAGACCACGCAAACCGGGTATGAGCCGCGATGATTTACTTAATGCAAATGTTGAAATCGTTCGTCCATGCATGGAAAAGGTCAAGGAATTTAGCCCTGATGCGATAGTAATCATGGTAGCGAATCCGCTTGACGCTATGGCTTATGTTGCATTAAAAGTTACCGGATTCCCAAGCAATCGTGTTTTCGGAATGGCTGGAATTCTTGATACTGCGCGTTTCCGGGCGTTTATTTCAATGGAAACTGGCGTAAGTGTACGTGACATCCAGGCGATGGTGCTTGGCGGACATGGCGACACAATGGTTCCGTTGCCCCGTTTCACAACAATTGCAGGACTTCCGTTGTCACATTGGGTATCGCAGGACAAAATCGACGCGATGGTCAAACGTGCGGCAGGCGGCGGTGGTGAGATAGTAAAACTGCTGAAATTCGGTTCCGCTTATATGGCTCCCGCAGCCGGTGCAGTAGAGATGGCTGAAGCAATCATAAAGAACAGCAAGCGTGTATTACCATGCTGTTGCTGGCTCCAGGGCGAGTACGGACATAATGATATCTACATGGGTGTTCCGATTATTATCGGTGAAAACGGTGTAGAAAAAATTATCGAGTACCCGTTCAACGATGAAGAACAAGCATCATTCGACCATTCTGTAGATGCTGTCAAAGGACTATTAGCGGATGTAGCAAAATTCCTCTAAGCTTGCAGTATCTATATTAGACTGATAGATGTAACCCGGATTGAGATGAACCGAAGCTTAAAAAGCCCGGTTATCCAATCCGGGTTTTTTTACGACCCAACAGGTGAGTGGTCCGGATGTCCCTGCACAAATTTATTAATAATGAAATCCAATTGTAGTTGTTTGCGAACTGTAACAATAAACGGTATCTTATTTTTTTATAATCGAAATGATTTAGTTTATCCTGTAATTTTCTCGTGAACCCTAGGTAATTATGTCAGACATAATGATTAAACGTCCTCCTGCTGTTGCCGGTCAGTTTTATCCTGCTGATCCGGTACAACTTCGTCAGCAGATTGAGAAGATGTTTTCTGATGCAGGGACAGAGGCTGAGGGTGAGATTTATGGTTTCATTTGTCCTCATGCCGGCTATGTATTCAGTGGTTCTGTTGCGGCAAAGGCATATCATCTTCTTGAAAAAATTGATAATCTTGAATCCGTGGTATTGGTAGGTCCAAGTCATCGAGAGAGTTTTTCATTCGCTTCTGTTTTGACTGACGGATATTATGAAACTCCTCTGGGTAAAGCCAGGATTGATCATGAACTCGCGCAGGAGATAGTCGAATCAGGTTCCAGCCTGGATTATGAAATTAAATCGTCAGACCGTGGACATAAATCCGGCGGGATGTTTGGGGAGCATTGCCTGGAAGTCCAGGTTCCATTCCTGCAGGTGGCATTGCCGGATGTAAAGATCGTCCCAATTATAATGGGAACACAGGCTTATAAAGCAGCGAGGGATTTAGGGAAAGCTATTGCCGATGCTGCAAGGGGAAAAAGGATTGTTGTCATTGCTTCTTCCGACCTTAGTCATTATCTCTCTGTAAGCGAGGCTATGAAGCTTGACCAGGAAGTAATCAACGAGGTCACTGCATTCAATCCTCAGTCGCTGGCTGATGCGTTCCAGAGTCGGAAGGCGCAGGCATGTGGAGCCGGACCAATGATGGCAATAATGACAGCATCACGATTGATGGGCGCTGATTCCGCTCGACTGCTGGAATACAAGACTTCAGCAGATTCTCCCTATGGAGACAGTAACAGGGTTGTCGGCTACATGTCCGCAATATTTGAAAAAAAGGTTTCGGCAAAAACTGAAGACCATGGTAAGAACGTTCATGCAAAACTTTAGTACTAAAGGTACAGAAGATTCATCCATTCAGCTCTTAATAGATGACAAGAAAGAGTTGTTAAGCTTTGCACGCGAAAATATTCATTCAGCCGTGATTGGAGATTCGCCTCCGCCTGTAAAAAAAATGAGTAATGAACAATTACTGAAATGTGGTGCATTTGTAACTATCAAGATCAAGGGAAAACTTAGAGGTTGTATCGGTTATATTGAAGCTACCCGTGAAATGTATGAAACAGTTGCGGATGCAGCCCGGTCTGCAGCTATCCGAGACTCACGGTTTAGTCCGATAAGCAGCAAAGAGTTAAAGGATATTTCAATCGAAATCAGCTTGTTGTCTCCATTTTCTCCGATATCACCGAAGGAAGTAATTCCCGGCGTTCATGGCTTATGGATTGTGAATAACTTTAAGCGTGGTCTCCTGCTGCCGCAAGTTGCTGAAGAACGTGGATGGGATCGTGAAACTTTCCTGGACAACGTATGCATTAAGGCAGGCTTGAAACCCGGCGACTGGAAAAACAAAGAAACAGAATTACATTCCTTCACGGCTGTTGTTTTCAGCGATCAGGACAGTGATTTTAAAGTTGATAATAGTACGTAACTGATAGTTTGTTCTATTTGTAGGGGCAGGATTTATCCGCCCGCTGGTTTAAGAAGATAATAATATCTATGCAAATACGCTTGAATACTATAGAACGGGCGGATAAATCCTGCCCCTACAAACGTTGTTATATTTAATAGTTACGGTCAAACTAAGCAAATACAGTTACACATAACAGTAAAAGCAAACGTTTTAAAGATAAATTGAATGGATAAAAATATAAGCGATATCAAACATACCGATCCCAGGGTATCAGAGGATGAGATCATGGACCTGGTTAAACTCTTCGAGGGGTTTTCCCAGGCTTCCACCACGTTTGCCCAGTCTTACCGTACTCTTGAGAGCCAGTTAGCACGACTCAGCAGTCAGCTTGAAGAGCAGGTACGATTGCTTCGCAGGACTGAAGGATTTCTGTCTTCCATCCTTGCGAATGTACCCGCAGGAATTATGGTAATTGATATTGATGGTATTATTACTCTTTTCAATCCTTACGCGGAATACTTAACCGGGTTGAAAGCCGGGGAGATTCTCGGACAACCCTATAATGAAATCTTTCGCTGCCGTGTTACTGATCCGGATTCTTCACTTTACACTTTAACTACAGGATCAGTTCTTGAGTCAAAGGAAAAAGACCTTGCAATTATTAATGGTGATTCATATCCTGTAAGGTTTTCCACTACGTGGATAACAGATGAAAGAGGCGACCGTTCGGGTGTGCTTGAAGTATTTGAGGATATGCGTATAATTCAAGATATGCAGAAACGTCTGCAACAGAAAGAAAATCTTGCCTCACTGGGTGAAATGGCTGCACAAGTTGCACATGAATTGAGAAACCCGCTTGCAGGAGTGCAGGGATTTACGCAATTTCTCGAAGAGGACCTTGAAGAGGATCATCCGGCGAGCAAGACTGCAAAGAAAATCATCCAGGGAGTTCAAGAGATTGATCAAATTGCAGGCAAGCTGCTTGAATTTACTGCACCGGTGAAACCGGAGTTTTCACAAATAGATATTGTCAACCTGCTCCAGGATGAGGTTGAACTTACAAACGCCGAGATCAGCAACAGCTCAAAACAGATTGACCTTAATCTTAATGTTCCCGTAGAAAACGTTCCGGTTACATGCGATATGCAACTGATCAAGCAAGCTGTCTTAAATCTGCTGAAGAATTCAATGAATGCATGTGAGGATACCGGTAAGATTGAAGTTGGACTTATTTGGAACCTTTTAAAAAACCGTGTTCGTATAATTGTTAAAGACAACGGTATGGGCATAGAGGCCAAAGACATAGATAATATTTTTAACCCGTTTTTCACGACGAGATCCCGTGGAACCGGATTGGGCTTATCAATGGTAAAGAAAATCATGGATGTGCATCACGGAGAAGTAAAAGTTGACACAAAACCCGGTGAAGGTTGTCGTTTTGTCCTTGAAATGCCAATCGCGAGATTATCATGAGTCAATATAAAATTTTAGTCGTAGATGACGAACCGATTGTGCTTGATTTTTTAACCCAGGCACTGCAACGTTTGAATCACCAGCCGGTAGCAGCCTCGACTGGTGAAAGAGCAATTGAATTGATCGAGAGAGATACCTACGACCTGGTACTCAGCGACATGAAACTGCCTGGAGTGTCAGGTCTTACTGTTTTAGATCATTCAAACCGTAAACAGCCGGATACACCTTTTATCGTGATGACAGCTTTTGGAACAATCGAAAATGCTGTGGATGCGATGCAGAGGGGAGCCTTTACATATTTGACAAAACCGGTCGATAATAAGCTTCTAAAATTTACGATTGAACGTGCCCTTGAAAAGCGGCAGCTTGTTAAAGAAAATCGTACACTTCGGCAGCAGGTCAACCAGGAACAGGGGATTGAAGCAATTGTCGGTTCCAGCGAATCAATGAAACAATTGACTGGGATTTTGAATGTCGTTGCTGCCAAACCGGTAGATGTTTTTAATTACAGGACCATCTGGTACAGGGAAAGAATTAGTGGCAAGAGCTTTACATTGGTCAAGCCCAAGTTCAAAGAATGCATTTATTAAAATGAATTGCGCTGCCCTGCCGGAGGGATTGGTTGAGAGTGAACTGTTCGGTCATGAAAAGGGCGCCTTCACCGGAGCTTTAAAAACACGGAAAGGAAAGTTTGAAGCTGCGAACGGAGGCACTATTTTACTTGATGAGATCAGTGAAATGCCCTTGGGACTTCAAGCGAAATTATTGCGTGTTTTACAGGAAAGAGAGTTCGAACGAGTCGGCTCAAACGAATCCATAAAAGTCAATATGCGTGTTGTGGCAACTACAAATAAGGACCTTGCGGAAGAAGTCCGAAATGGGAATTTTCGTGAGGATTTATACTTCAGGTTGAATGTCGTTCCGATTGAACTACCCCCGCTTTCTCGACGCAGTGATGATATTCCCGCACTAATTGCACATTTTGCAATTAAGTATGGAAGACGGTATGGACGGGAGTTTGAGGGTGTTGATGATGACGCTATCGAATATCTGAAATCACAACCCTGGCAGGGAAATATTAGAGAACTTGAGAACCGGATTGAACGCGCTGTGGTATTAGCGCGAGATTTATGGATTCACAAGGAGGATGTTGCTTTCGACAGTGTGGCATTAAGTGAAAAGCAAGCAGGTGTCGCTTTTGGTCCGGTTACATTGAATGAACTGGAAAAACGTCATATTTTACAGACTCTGAATGAACTTGGATTTAATCGCACAAAAACTGCAAATCGACTTGGAATTTCAATTCGTACTCTAAGAAACAAATTGAATGAGTACAGGGCGCTGGGCGAAGATATTCCAAAAGGTAATTGACCGGATACAACCGGTATTAATTGAAAATTAACGTTGCGCTCCCAATCCGGATGAGAGTAATAATACATACGTAAACACCGGATTCGACGCGCCAGGGGCTGCACAAGGCTATTCGTGCTGCCTCTACTCTCATATAGATTTATTATTAGTAATGGTACAAAGATGTCAAACGAACGAAAAGATGAAATATTTGCCAAAATAGCAAGGATCGGCGATCTGCCGACTTTACCTGAAGTGGCGCTCAATGTGTCGCGGCTGGTTGATGATCCCGCCAGCAATATCTCTGATATTGTACATGTCATTCGAAATGATCCTTCTCTTACATCAAAGATCCTTAAAATCGCCAACTCTGCTTTTTATGGTATGCGCCGAAGGATTGAATCGTTGAACATGGCGTTGGTTATTCTTGGAATGCGTGAAATCAGCAGCCTGGTTACCGCCATATGTGTATTCAAGGCTTTTCCGCAAAACAACCTCGGCGTTAAATTTGACTATCACCAGTTCTGGCTGCATAGTACCGGGGTAGGTGAAGTAGCAAAACTTATGGGGCGGCGTCTTGGTTTTCGGGAAGTGAGCGGTTTGTTCACCGGTGGACTGCTTCATGACCTGGGGAAGATTATCGAAGCTAAATATTTCCTTGATGAATTTGTAGAATGCCTCAGGCTGTCTGCTGAGGAAAATATCCCGCTGCATGAAGCGGAAGTAAGGATTCTTGGTGTAGATCATGCTGAGATTGGTGCCTGGCTTGCGGAACAGTGGGGATTGCCGCTTTTCCTCAACAATATTATCAAATATCACCATAACGTAGAAGCTGCCACTTCAAATAAATCGGAGGTAGCACTTATCAATATTTCGAATTCCTTCTGCAAGACTACAGATTACGGTTTTGGTGGAGATAATGTGCAAGTTTCCATCAAAGATAATCCGGCGTGGGATATACTGATCAGTAATAAAGCAGACGCGGTATCATTCGATCTTGAAAAGTTTATGGTAGATATGGAATCTGAAATCCAGCATGCAAAAGAATTCCTGGTAATGACGAGCTGAATTCAGAAAGAAAATTCCGGTGGTTCAGTACATATAAGCTGATGATAGAGTGGATCGAGTAACTTAAACCTTGCGCTTTCACGTAATTCACCCGGATGGCATTTTGCGCCCCCTGACGCATTTCATCCGGGATATTTATTGTTAAATTAACCATATTCCTGGAAACAATATAATAAAAAGTACAGAGTTCAACCTTCAGGTTGTTGTTATTTAAACTGCACACTGAAGTGTGAACTCTAAACTACACGCTGAAGATTAATCTCTGTACTTTGTAACAGCTCAAACCGCTATTTTACTCTCCTACAGTCAATTTGAATTGCTTGCTTTTCTTTGTCAAACCGGTTTCATCGACAGCAACAATCCTCCACTTATGTTTACCGGCTTGCAGTCCTTGTTGAAGAGTATAAGTGGTCTCATCAAATGGACCGAATTCTCGGTCTCCAATCAACAGTTTGTACCTGACATGGGAATCGAGATCGAGATCGACTGCATCTTCCCATTTAAATTCGATTGGTTTGTTTGGATCGATACTCGCCTGATCGACCGGACTTGAAAGTTCAAATGGTTCGGGCGGTTGCGGTTTCTTGTCGATACTGAAATGGAAAGCTTGCGACCATTCGGAAGCAGCGCCGTCATCATCAATTGTCCTCATTTTCCAGATCAATTTGCTGTTGTCGGGAAGTGCTTTCTTCGGTGTCCAATTGGTTACAGCTTTGACAGTATCTGTCCCGAACGGAACAGATTTTTCCGGAGAATCTTCCAATGCTACATGGATACCATACCTTAGTGTCGAACTCGGGTCGCTGTGATCCTCATCCCTGGCTTCAGTCCATTTGAAATTCGGCCTGGTTTCAATCAACCTTTCATCTCTCGGTGAAGTTAGAGAAGGCGCACCAGGAACGTCATTCTCAAAATTGATGAACGTAGTTTCAAAATCATTCCAATCGCTTTCAAAACCATGGGGATCACGGCATTTGGTTCTTGCTGCCAGGAAACCATCATCTTTTAATATTTCTTGAATCCCGACAATTGAAGATAGAATAACCTGCGTTCCACGTATCTTGTCCTTTGCTACGGTCATTTCCGGAGTGAAATACTTATCGGATGATATTTCCATCCTGTACTCAAGGACATCCGGGGAATGCGAAGGATCTGGATCGCTGGATGCATTCCATTTGAAAGCATAACCGGGTAAAATTTCCATCGGTAATTTTTCAGCCCAGGTCGGAATAGATGGAGTCGAAACTACCTTGAAGGAATAGGTCTTTGACCATGTATCCAAGCCGGTATTATCTTTGGCTTTAACACGCCAATAATAATCAACCAGATGCTCAAGGTCTTCACTGTGAGTTACGTAGGGATTACTGGTTGTTTCTTCAGAAATAATATCGCCCTGACCAAACTGTGGAGACTTTGACAACATAAAGTCATACTCAATAGTATTAAGAGGATCCGGATCAATTGCATCAACCCATCTGAAAATAGTTGGACCCAAAGAATATGGTGTAGAGTTATCTGAGGGTTCCGATAATTCAAATGGATTTGGCGGTTCATCCCGAACATTTACTTCTAATATTGAAGGCTTACTCCAACCAGAAGCGCCTGCCTCGTCGTCAATCGCTCTTACGCGCCAGACTGCCCTGCTATTGTCTGGCACTGGATCTAACATTTGATTGATCTTCCCGGGGGCAGTACGTAAAACGGTTATTGCCGATCCATCCTCAAGTTTCAGATCAATCTCATAAACGAGGCACTTGCATGGATCGCTCTCATCAATATCTGTTGAAGCCTGCCATGACAGCGGCGAAGGGTATTGCCTGATTCGTTGACTGTCTGAAAGGGAGAATCCCATCGGAACTGTAGGCATGTCATTCACCCTGTTGACTTCCAGAAGTGTAAATGTACTCCAGCGTGATGCAAGATTTTCATCATCAATTGAACGAACTCGCCAGTGTGCCAGCATATTGTCTTCTACCGGATTGAGCACCATATCGGCTTTTCCCTTACCGGTACGGAGAATTTCAAGAGGCGATTTATTACCCCGCAGCAATTCAATTTCATAAATCATGGTTTGCGCAGGATCGCTTTCGTCCACATCGGTGGAAGGCTTCCAGCTCAGAACAGCAGGGATATCCCTGACGATCTGGTTGTCAGACAGACTGAAGCCTGTCGGCACAGAAGGAGTATCGTTCCTGGCATTAACTTCAAGCAAACGTGGTGAAGTCCAGGCTGAGGGTGTTTCCAAGTCGTCAATTGCCCTTATTCTCCATGTTGCCATCATATTGTCTTCAACAGGATTAAGCGCCATTTCAGTCTCACCCGGCGCACTTCGCAGAACTGTTAGGTCTTCGCCCCATATTCGATTGATATCAACTTCGTAAACAAGTGAGGAAGATGGATCACTGTGATCCTCATCGGTGGAAGCTGACCAAGTCAGTCTTGCAGGAAATAATCGAACCAGTTGGCTGTCTGCAATACTTAAATCAATCGGAACCGTGGGGGTGTCATTAACCGCATTATAATAAACCAGCCTTGCGCTATCGGCAGCGACATTGACAGAGTCCTCAAGATCATTTACAATAACGGTAAGGGTAACTTCAGCATCATCAACAAGCAAACCAATTCTTTCCATATCACTTGCGATAACGCCATTTTCTCTTGTAACTGCTCCTGCTTCCCCTAAAGTAATCGTATATGTCAGGATATCTTCAGGATCGGGGTCAGGAGGAATAGACCAGTAAATTCTGTCAGAGGGAAGGATTTCATCATGTTCACCGGGCCACTCAATAGAAAAATCACCTGGTGTGTCGTTTGAAAGGTTGACAATAAAACGCAGCCAATCCGAATAATTTGTCGTCTCCCAACTATCTGTTGTTTTGGCTCTTGCAAGGTAAACTGTATTGTCATCCAGGGGAGTGGTGAGTGACCAGTTCGAAATCAAGGAATACTTGTTTTTGTCGATGGGATTAGCTCGAATATGACGGCTACGTTCAGGCACCCTTATACTGTCAGCTTTCATTAATTCCAGGGTTTCATGTATAATTTCTCCAGTGCTGACAGGATCTTCCTCAGCCGCGACTTCTTCGGTGGAGACTTCCTGAATATCTTCCTCTATCGCTTTTCCACTTCCTTTGATCGGAAGCCAGTTGCTGCCTTGTAAAATGCGTCCAGGAGTTTCCTCCTCAACTAATTGAACTATCCCTTTCAGATCATCTCCTTCAGTATCCATCTCGCTTCTGAGGGTTAACGCGGGAAGTTGTGTTAATAGAACCTGCGATGGATAAGGATATACAAGGGTTGGAATCTGCGGTATAGAATTTCGGTGAAAAGGAATATCAGCCGGTTCTGACCAGGCTATCCCATTGGTCAATTCAATTCTGAAAGTAAAATCTTTACCGTGAGTAAATTTTCCCCCCTGGTAGGGATACATATTTGCTTTGCTCTCAATCTCTCCGGAACTCCAGTAACCAGACCCGGCATCATCAAGAACAGTGATTTTAAGCTTTTTCTGTGTCCTGAGTTTCGGCTCCTGAAAAACCCATTGAGCGACTACTTGATCATCTATCAAATGCTTCAGGTCTTTAACACCGATAAGAACTGGATTTTTGACGTATGGTTTTTGCCTGAGAATAGGTTTTTCAAACGCCAGTTCGGGGAATCCCACAGGTTCAAAAGTCAGCGATTCGCCAATTAAAGCATGAACTGTTGCGTGGTCCGGTTTTCTTGCTTTTGATGTAAGCGCCATCACCCTGAAATCGTTAGTATTCGCACCTGTTTCAGTGAGTATCGCTCGCACCCGATCACCGTTGGAGGCAATTAAATCAACCAATAACCAATCTGCCACCAGGCGGTTTGAGCCTTGTCCCATGGCGCAAATGTACAAGGGAGTTTCATAACCTATATAATCCGTTTGAAGAACTACGGAACATTGAGGATCTTCAAAGAGAAAAACACAATCAACTTGTGTAACCTGAAGCGCGATATCATCCAGGGGGGCTTCCAGGATTGGCTCGAAATTTATTGCGGGTCTGTTTGCGTCGTACATATTGTCAATGCGGCTTTTAGATATCTTTACCGGATCGCTCGATCCCCAATAGTTCTGGACAGCATTGACCGGTTTTGACCCCGAACCACCACCTCCCTGCGTTACCATTGCTGTCTTGTCTTCCTCATGGATGAAGGCGTTTCCCTGGATTGTCGGCTCGCAGCCACCTCGCACAACAATATTATCGCCTTCTCCTGCAGCAGTATTATTTCGGAACACACTTTTAAAAACCGAAGGCGTTGATCCACTCATTGAGAGCGCGCCACCATCGCGGCCCGCTTGATTGTTATCGATTACATTACGCTCTACTCGCGCAGGGCTGTATGATATGAAAATACCGCCGCCATCACGTTCCGCCTTGTTATTGTAAATCAGGTTGTTAATAAGCAATGCGTCAGCATTCATGCTGACATATATACCGCCACCATTACCTTGTGCCAGGTTATCATGTAAGCTGCATCTTTCAATCTTAGGTTTGGCGCCGTTTACAAGCGCCATTCCACCGCCATTTTGAGCCTCTCCGCCAAATAATTCAATCTCATGCAAATAGGGAGACCCGGTTGTGCAGAGAAGCATCCCCTCGGAATAGCCAAGCGAGAAAGCTCCACCGCCATCCATGACAGCGTATTCCAGGATACTACCACCGGTATAGTTGCCGTTTTCGTCATAATCGGCAGAAGAGCTGGAAGTAAACATCAACCTTCCCCAAGCGGAATCCTTATCAGCACGAGTAAACAGAATGAGAGAATCGGAAGTTCCACGGGCTATGAGCGTACCCTTTATTGTAATCGTTGCGCTGCTGCCCAATTCTATCCTGACACCGGGCTGAATGATAAGAGTGTCATATCTACTAAGAACAAGCTCATCATTTACCCTAATCTTTGAACCCTGACTCCATAATGATGATCCTGATGGCAGCTTTCCGGTGAACGTCAGTTCTTCAATTTCAGCCGGATTAGCTTCCTGAGCGAACAGGGTTCCGCTTGGGTTCCATGCATTGTTTTCACCAATGGTAACCGGTGAATAGAAAACAAGTTGTGGAATCAGCAGTATGGTCAGGATGAAAACGAGGTTTCCTGTAGTGAGGATGAATTTCTTTTTCATGATATGCAACTTTTCCCCAGTCAATAGATATTATTTGACCTTGAAGGAAAATTCTCCCTTCTGGTTTAAAACGTATAAAGATAAAACAATATAAACATTCCAGATCTGAATAGAATCAATAAAATTGAAAGTTTATTAGTTAATTTCAGCTCCCGGTTATCCGGATTTCAGATGTATCTTTCCAGGACGACCGGTGATAAATCGCCCGATAATCCATGCTTCTTCATCTGCTTCAACAAGCTCTTCAATCAACGCCTGGCTGTTATTTTCGTCCAATGCAATCAACAAACCTCCGGATGTTTGCGGATCTGTTGTCAGTCGTTGTATTGGTTCCGGGATTCCATCATCAAATATAAAGTCATTGCCAACAAATTTTCTATTTCTATGCTCGCCGCCTGTAAAAAATTTTCCGGACTCTGCAATCTCCAGGCTGCCGGGAAGGTAAGGAATCTTATCAGAGTATAATTCCACCTCAAGTTCAGCAGACACTGCCATCTCATGCAGATGCCCCAGGAGTCCGAAACCTGTAACATCGGTTGCTGCATGCGCGTCACCTTTCAAAGCAGCCTCCGAAGCTAAACGATTCAATCGAGTCATGCTTTTTATCGCATACTTTATATCTTCTTCTTTTGCCGCATCATTCATCAAGGCAGTTGAAATGAGGCCGGTACCAAGCGCTTTAGAAAGAATCAGGATATCTCCCGGCTTCGCTCCACTATTTGTCAGGATTTTTTCCGGGTGAATCGTGCCAGTAACGGCAAGACCGAATTTAAGTTCTTTATCTTCAACTGAATGACCGCCAATTGATGCAACACCGGCTTGAGCGCATATTTCAGAAGCACCTTCCAATATCTTTATCAGGACATCTTCAGGAAGCTCATCAACAGGAAACGCCAGTATGTTGAGAGCGCTTATGGGTCGTCCCCCCATCGCATAGACATCAGACAGACTGTTGACGGCGGCAATTCTTCCATAATCAAACGGATCATCAACAATAGGAGTAAAGAAATCTACAGTATGAACAAGAGCCAAATCGTCACTAAGTCTATAAACACCTGCATCATCAAAAGAAGATCTCCCGACGATCACGTTTGGATTGCTGAGTTCAGGCACTTTTTTTAGCACTCTATCCAGCACCGCTGGATCCAGTTTAGACGCTCAACCGGTACATCTTGAAAAACCGGTCAGTCGAAAACTTGTTTTCATACCATTAGAAGTCATGTTACTCTCAATTGATGGAGACGCAGCAAATCTTGATGTTGAATACTCAAGAAAAGCAAACGAATGTTTGAATATAGGAGTTTGTATCCCTCTGTATCTGCTCTTTGAGATAAATAATTGAGCGAATTGAAAAAAGCCTCAGAGTGTGTGTTGATAGCAAGTTGTTATTTATCAATGTTATGTGATAATGATGAAATTTGATGATGAATATTCCTGACTATTATACCCAAAAACCAAACTATTGAGTACCCCTTTTCTACTCCTTAATAGGAGCGAATAGTAGAATCGAAATCAGATTGTTTTGACTATAATTCAATCGCTATCTATCATCCACCCAACGCTGCCGTAATAGCAAAGAATACACCGGTTAATGATTCACCCGCAATAAAACCGCTTGCGACGGGTATGGTGTACATTTCGTTAATTGTTTTCATTGTTTTTGATAATACCAACGCAATCATAGCGCCAAGGAACATACTTATACTG
>Ga0075120_10000987_pt1 | contig 23243 bp, 20 predicted proteins | sample AntAceMetag02UKL_FD_69792 | JGI IMG/M metagenome (GOLD analysis project Ga0075120, IMG submission 69792) | Saline lake microbial communities from Ace Lake, Antarctica - Antarctic Ace Lake Metagenome 02UKL | ecosystem: Environmental > Aquatic > Non-marine Saline and Alkaline > Saline | place...
ACATATTTTTAAAAGAATGTAATTTATTCTGAAAGTGGTTCAGGGTGGGTAAGGCTTTAGTTACACATTCCTCCGGGCGACTAAAATTACTACCATCCCTCACCCTGCGGAGCGTAGAGTTCCCATATTACGTGAAACATAGACCTTGAAAAAAAACACCACTTAGAGTAGTTTACGCTTGGACATGTCAGGAAATACTGTAAGAAATAGGCAGTGGAAATCATGCACTATCGAAAATGGATATCGGCGATCTGTCCCTCAGTAATAATATCTTTAATTTAATAATATCTTTCCGGCGACGATGCCACCATTATCGCCACGGAACCTGTATTTAAAGAAGAATTCTTCAATAGCAGCGTCCGGCGGTTTTGGACATTATAAAAAAGGAGGCTTTAATGGAGATCAGCTCAAGCTTTGTAGGTTCCAGACTGAAGGATTATGATACGGAGGTTACTTGGCGAAATACCATGAATTATGCGGCGTCCATCGGGGATAATAATCCTCATTATTTCGATGATGAGCGTGAGCATGGGGTCATCGCGCCCCCGGCGTTTAGCGTTGCCCTCACATGGCCGATATCCGAGAGAATCTGGGATTATATTGAGGCCCCGGATTTCCCCAAAGAGATCATAGCTACCCAGGTACATTATACAGAGCACCTGATGTTTCACCGCCCTGTAAGGCCCGGCGACAGGCTAAAGATCAGGGGCAGGATTGCAGCCATTCTGCCTCACAAGGCAGGGACACACGTTGTTATGCGCTTTGATGCTATCGACAAGGAAGGCGATCATGTTTTCACAGAGCACATCGGCGCCATGATGCGGGGGGTCACGTGCACAGACGAAGGAAGGGGAGGAGATGAGCTTCCGAAGGTACCCGGATTTTCAGGAGACAGCGCCCCCGTCTGGGAAACGGCTATATCCATAGACCCTTTAGAACCATTTGTTTACGATGGTTGTACCAACATCTTTTTCCCTATCCATACCTCTGTTAAGTTTGCCCATGAAGTAGGGCTTCCTGGAAGGATCTTACAGGGCACAGCCACGCTGGCATATGCCTTGCGCGAGATTACAAACAAGGAGGCAGGTGGAAATCCTTTTGAATTGAAGTCCGCCTATTGTCGCTTTACAGGCATGGTGTTTCCCGGTACCACCATAAGGCTTCAGCTTATCAAAAAAGAGCTCAGCAGTGGCGGAACAGATCTCTTTTTCGTTGTCCTGAACGCTGAGGGTAAAAAGGCCATAAGCAGTGGTTATGTACGGCTGGAAAAATAACTAAAAAAAGGAGGGGAGCGCTATGAGTTGGAAAACGTTGAATCTGACATGGCATTATGTAGAAAAATGGGCAGATACAAAACCGGATACCGAGGCCATGGTGTTTGAGAATGAGAGACTCACCTGGGGGGATTTTAAGAAAGAGATGGACTCCATAGCCAAGGCGTATCTTGAGATCGGGGTTGAAAAGGGAGATCGAATCGCCATGCTTTCCATGGCGCGCAATGAATTTCTAACAACCTATATGGCGGCCGGAAAGGTCGGCGCTGTGTGGCTGGGCCTTTCCCCCAAATTCACCCTGGACGAGCTGAGGTATCAGGTCGAGGACAGCAAGCCCACCGTGCTGATCTCCCTTCGGGACTGTCTCGGTGTCGACCTGGCTGAAACGATAAAAACCCTCATGGAAGAATTCTCTTGCATAAAACAGGTCCTCGTGATCGGAGAGGCCGTTGAAGGAACCGAAAATTTCAGGGAATTTACCAAAAAACCAAGACCACAGCTGGATAAAGCCATTGGACAACGATCAGCTGAAGTCTTGGAAGAAGATGAGGCACTTCTGTTGTATACCTCCGGTTCCACAGGTAAGCCGAAGGGAGTGGTCCACACGCACAGGAGTATCATCCGGAATATACAGGTTGAGGTGGAAAAGTTTCATTTTAAAGAGACGACCAGGGGCCTTCTTCATTTCCCGATCAATCATGTGGCTGCCGATACCGAGATAGGTTTTGCCTCGATACTGGGAGGAGGATTTACCGTCTTCATGGACAAATTCGACCCGGGGGCAGTCTTAAAGGTTATAGAGAAGGAACGCATAACCATGCTCGGTCAGGTACCGGTGATGTATCTCCTGGAATTCAAAGAACCGGACTTTTTTACTACCGATTTCAGCAGCATCGAGGGATTTATGTGGGCGGGAGCCGCCGCGCCGAAGATCATGATCGATGTGCTCTCCACTATTTGTAAGAAGACGGGAGCGACATTGATTACCGGGTATGGTAGCACCGAAGTGGCGGGATTTGTTACGTACACTGAAAAGGGGGACGATCTGGAGACGGTTATGAAAAGTGCAGGCAAGATCGCCCCTCCCTTTGAACTGAAGATTGTGGATGAGGGACGTACAACGCTTCCGGATGGTGAGATAGGCGAAATCGCCGTGAGGGGACCATTCCTTATGAAAGGTTATTTCAACAAGCCGGAGGCCACTGCCGAAGTTATTGATGAAGAGGGCTGGTATTATACATCAGACCTCGCGTACAGGGATGAAAGAGGGTACATCTATATCACCGGGAGAAAATCAGAGATGTTCAAGACAGGGGGGGAGAATGTCTATCCCCGCGAGATAGAGGAAATACTTGAAACACATGACAGCGTGCTCTTTGCCGCCGTAATGGGCGTTGACGATGAAATCTATCAGGAAGTGGGCTGGGCGTTTGTCATGCTCTTCCCCGGCAAGACCGCAACCGAAGAGGAACTGCGAACCCTCTGCAAAACGAGATTAGCAAATTTCAAAGTACCGAAGAAATTCTTCATACGTGAGTTGCTCCCTCTTTTAGCTAATGGGAAGGTAGACAAACTCACCCTGAAGAAAGAGATCTCGGAGATGCCGCAAGATTGACGGTCCTGTGGTTGAAGAAATATGATCTGACAGGGGCAAACCGGGCGAATTTGAGGTTTGCGAATGGTCATACATATTCCCAGAAGAGAACACAGGGAAAACCATAGTGAAAATAATATGTTATCAGATACTAATATAGGCAATCTGCGTCTCAGAAATAATATTTTTCTGGCGCCGATGGCCGGCATTACCGACCTTGCATTTCGCACACTGGCAAGAAATTTTGGCAGTTCTCTCTGCTTTACTGAGATGATAAGCGCAAACGGTCTGGTCAGAAAGACTCATAAGAGTTACGAATATCTCGAATCGTCCCCGGACGACAAGCCTCTCGGCGTACAGATATTCGGCGCCGATCCGGAAATCCTTGGTGAGGCTGCCGGGATCGTGACTGAAATGGGTGCGGATCTTGTGGACATCAACGCAGGGTGTCCCGTAAAAAAGGTATTGAAGACAGGGGCCGGCGCCGCCCTTATGCGGGACCCCGTAAAGTTCGCCGATGTTGTAAAGAGTGTCAGAAAGGTCACACACCTGCCCATAACAGTCAAAATACGCTCCGGATGGACTGACAACGAGGTAAACGCCATCGAGATTGCCGCGATAGCCGAAAGATGCGGCGCGGATGCCCTGATACTGCACCCGAGGACGGTGAAACAGGGATTCAGCGGAACGGCCGACTGGAGTCTTATCCGGATGGTAAAAGAAAGGGCGGGCATCCCTATAATAGGAAGCGGCGACATCAGGAGGCCGGAAGATGCCCGTGCAATGATGGAGGAAACCGGTTGCGACGGGGTGATGGTAGCAAGGGGTGCCCTTGGAAACCCTTGGATATTCAAGGAAATAATAACTTTTATGTCAAGTGGAACCACCTCTGACCCTCCTTCTCCGATGGAAAGGGAAGATGTAATACGCCAGCATCTGGACATGAATATAAGACTGTATGGTAAAGAAATGGGGATAAAGAATTTTCGTAAACACCTTCTATGGTATACTAAGAGACTAAAGGGAGGAAATAAATTCAGACAATCCGCCGTTTTGGTAAACGAGATAAACGACCTGCTTGAGATGGTCCACGAATATCTGCAGCCCTTGTCATACGAGACATCTGATGCAGAAAGATTGTAATCATGGGTCACGATCCCGATTTGATAAATCCAGATCGGGTCATATTCCCGGAAATCCAGACTTCAGGAAATCTAAGATTCCATCCATTCGCCAATTACATCTTGACAAATACTTTAAATTGTGGTGAAAGGTGCAGCTTACACATATTGAGAGAGGCTTCTACTGATGAAAAAGAATTTAACTAAATTAAGCAATACCAAAAGAAAAAGAACACACGGTTTTCGGGCCAGAATGGCGACGCGGTGGGGGAGACAGATCCTGAGCAGAAGAAGGGCAAGGGGAAGAAAAAGGCTTGCCGTTTAAACCCTGTTCTCAAGGTATCGGGCCCATAGAACACTCCGTGGCACTTGGGGTGAACCCCCGGATCAAATGGAAAAACAAGTCTTCGGGAAAAAGGAACGCGTACGCAGGAGAAAAGACTATTTAAACATATATAAAAGGGGACGGCGGATCCACTCAGACAATTTCACTGTTATATTGAGCCCCAATCCATCCGGAGAAAAGAGGCTTGGAATAGCAGTCAGCAAAAAAGTGGGAAATGCGGTAAAGAGAAACAGGATCAAACGCCTTTTAAAAGAGTTCTTCAGATTAAATAAAGATCAGTTGCCTGATTCAAAGGACATGGTGATAATAGCAAAAAAGGATGTGTCCCCCCTGAAATACCGGGATGTATGTCTGGAATTGGCCGATATCTTTAAAAAAAAACAGCGCCCATGCGGATTTTAAAAAATACTTTAGTGTTTTTCATAAGGTTTTACCAGATAGTTATATCTCCCTGTTTTCCTCAGAGTTGCCGTTTCTATCCTACATGCTCTGAATATACCATAACGGCTATTAAGCGCTATGGACCTTTCAGGGGGACCTTTCTCGGGTTTCTGCGTATACTCAGGTGTAACCCTTTCAATCCCGGTGGGTACGATCCAGTAAAATAGTCAATCATGGAGGTTTTTAATGGACAAGAGAACACTTCTTGCCGTTGTTTTATCATTAGCGTTATTAATGGGATACCAGTATTTTTTTCAGAAACCCCTTCCCCGCACACCGGGTGAATCTGTTCAGAATACAGGAGAGACAACCGGCAAAACGGAATTTATCCCTCAGGAAATTACCGGTGATCGGAGCACAGATGCAACACCTATAATTGACCATCGGAAATCACTGGTTAAAAAAGACGAAGGCAAGGGAGCCGGAAAGGATATTATTGTAGAAAGCCCCATGTATACAGCCATCGTCAGCTCCAGGGGTGCGGGCTTAAAATCTTTCAAGTTGAAAAATTACCGTAAGACTATGGACAAGGAATCGCCTCTGGTAGAACTGGTCGACGTGGGAGAAAGCACAGACTGTCCCCTTACTACAACTTTTCCGGAATCCAGCATAGATATCCCGGTGGATGTAATATACGAATCAAATTTGGACTCCATAGATTTTACCCATGCCGTGAATGCAAAAGATCTGGTCTTTTCCTGGTCATATCCAGGCGAGATAAAGGTGGATAAGATCTACACCTTTTATCCGGATAAATACTACTTCGATCTTGAGGTCAAGCTTACTAATCTGTCAGATGACACCATACGGGAAAATGCCCTCATTGAATGGAACCGGTATGTTGACCCTTCTGAAAAAACGAGCAGATACAGCCACGAAGGTCCCACATCATACGTAAAAAACAAGATCGTCTCTGAAAAGATAAAGAAAATGGGGGCAAAAAAGTTCAACGGACCGGATGTATCATGGGGAGGATTCGAAACAAAATATTTCATAGCGGCCATGATACCGGAACAACCATCCCTCACCAACTTTGTCGTTTCTAAAGATTCGAAAGATGTGGTTGTCACGGCCCTCCAGGGGCCCAAAAATGTTATACCTCCCGGTCAATCGGGATCATTCAGATATGTTTTATATGTTGGTCCAAAGGAGTATAACAGGCTTCAGGCACAGAATGTCGGTCTTGAAAACTCCGTTAACTTTGGATCATGGGTAAAATGGCTTTCCATTCCACTCCTCAAGGCACTCAGGTGGATCGACAAATATGTGCACAACTACGGAATTGCGATCATTATCCTTACCATACTCGTAAAGCTTGTCTTCTGGCCACTGGGGAATATAAGCTACAAATCCATGAGGGGGATGCAGAAACTCCAGCCCCAGATGAAGAAACTCCAGGCAAAATACAAAGATGACAAGGCCAAGCTCCAGCAGGAAACCATGGCTCTTTACAAAGCAAACAAAGTAAACCCGATGAGCGGGTGCTTTCCCATGTTGCTCCAGCTCCCCGTTTTCTTCGGGCTTTACAGGGCACTGCTCTACTCCATAGAACTGCGGCACGCACCATTCATTTTCTGGATACAGGATCTTTCAGCCAAAGATCCGTATTACATAACGCCGATCGTCATGGGTGCAACCATGTTTCTGCAGCAGAAGATGAGTCCCCAGCCGGGAGGAAATGAAATGCAGGCAAAAATGATGATGTGGATGCCTGTTGTATTTACGTTCCTTTTTCTCAATTTCCCGTCGGGGCTGGTAATTTACTGGTTATTCAACAACGTGTTGAGTATCGGACAGCAGTATTACATAAATAAGAAAAATCCTTGATACATGAGGTAATCGAAGAGATGAAAGACGTGTTAGAGATAGATGGGAAAACAATAGATGAAGCCATACAAAGGGCTTGCGATGAATTTAACCTGCCAAGAGAAAAACTGAATATCGAGATAATTTCCGAAGGATCATCAGGACTTCTGGGTTTTCTGGGAGTAGGAAAGGCCCGCATCAGGGCGCGTGTCCTGTCAATTGATATTGGTATGGATAACTCACCGGGGGAAAAGCCAAAGAAAAACATGGAGGCAGATCTTGACACCGCTTTTGCAGCAAAGGCATTTATTGAGGGCTTACTCTCGCGCATAGGGCTCGATTTTCCCGTGGCGGCAGAAGAAAGCGGGGACCACATTGCCCTTAACATTCAGGGAGACGGAGGCGGCCTGCTAATAGGGAGAGGGGGACAAACCCTGGACGCCATACAGTATCTTACAAGCAGGGTGCTGAACAAGAACGGCAATGGCGGGAAAAGGGTTGCTTTAGACACGGAAAATTACAGAAAGAAAAGAGAAGGAAATCTTACAGCCCTGGCTGAAAAACTGGGAGAAAAAGCAAAAAGAATAAGAAGGCCCGTCACCGTAAATCCTATGAGCGCGCACGACCGCAGAATAATACACATGGCATTGCAAAATGACAGCGATTTGATCACAAGGAGTCGAGGAGAAGGCGCTTTTAGAAAAATTATCATCGTACCGAACAAAGACGGCAAAACTGCAAACAGGGGTCAGGGATCAGGGGTTAGAGATCAGGATTAAAAATTCTTCCGCTCATATTCTGACTTCGCATTTGCTTAAGCTGATACTAACATCTGCACAAAAGCTCATTTGTTGTAAATAAAAACTCTAAAGCAGAGCACCGAAAGTCACGCAATGCTGGTAAAAAATGACACAATAGCGGCAATAGCCACGCCACATGGTGTGGGGGGAATCGGTATTGTGAGGGTAAGCGGACCGGATGCGGAAGAGATCTGCCGAATCCTGTTCAGACCGGCGGCAGGCACGGATTCTTTGGAAACCCACCATCTGTACCATGGTGACATCATATCACCTGAGACAGGCTGCATCATCGACGAAGTGTTGCTTACCCTGATGAGAAAACCCCACTCCTACACTGGAGAGGATACCCTGGAGATAAACTGCCACGGCGGACATCTTATCCTACAGACAGTTTTGGATGAAGTGATAAAGGCGGGGGGCCGTCCGGCGGAACCGGGTGAATTTACCAAACGAGCCTACCTCAACGGACGCCTGGATCTGTCACAGGCAGAAGCAGTTATGGACCTGATCACCGCGAGAACGGACAGGGGTCGCGCGCTTGCCCTCTCCGGACTCAAAGGCAGCCTGTCAAAGAAACTGCAACCCATACGTTCCAGTCTGATTGAGATACTCACGTCTCTTGAATCTTCGATAGATTTCGCTGAAGAAGATATATCCTCCAACTCCCATCGCAACATATCCAAAGATGTGGAGGATGTGATCATTCTCATAAATGACATCCTTTCAACCTATAAAGAGGGAAAACTTTTCAGAGACGGCCTTAATGTTGTAATCACAGGCAAACCCAACGTAGGAAAATCAAGCCTCCTGAACAGACTTCTCGGTGAAAAACGCGCCATCGTTACCTCCATCCCGGGAACCACAAGAGATTTTATTGAAGAAACAATCAGCATCAGGGGAATCCCCGTAAAGCTGACCGATACAGCAGGGGTCAGAAAGTCCGCGGAGACCATAGAAAAAGAGGGGATAGAATTTGTATGGGAAAAGGCCCTGGCGGCGGACATGGTTATTATTCTCATAGACGGTAATACCCGCTTCGCCGATGAAGATTTCGAGGTCATAAACAGAAATAAAAATAAAAGAATGGTGCTGGCCATCAACAAATCAGATCTTTCACACAAGATAACAGATGCTGAAATAAATGATATAATACCCGGCGTGAAACCGCTGTGGATATCCGCGAAATATGGAGATGGTATTTCTGAACTGAAAGAAAAAATTTACTCGATGGCATCAGACAGCGGGCAACATATGGCATCGGATATTATCCTGACAAACCTTCGTCACAAGAACGCACTTGAAAAGACTGTGGAACTTCTTGCAGCGGCAAAAGGCAATATTTCACGGGAAGATTCCCTTGAACTGGCCGCATTTGACATCAGGGCCGCCCTTGATCACCTGGGTGATATTGCCGGAGAGACGACAAGCGAAGATGTCCTGGACAGGATCTTCTCAAATTTTTGTATTGGAAAATAGCAGGGGCGCTGCATGCCATACCCCTCTGATGGGTGCAAAAACATGAAAGAATATGTACACAAAGAATTGAACAGCGAGATATATTCCATCTCCGGATATTATATGTACACAGAGGAAGGGCTGCTCCCCTTCAAGGAAAGAGAGGTCCTGTATCTGGCAGGAGTGGGCGTTGTAGACAGTTCCTGCTGTGGTGTGGGTGGCTGCTGCTTTGTTAGAATTCCGGGCTATATTATCTCCTGGAAAGACACAAAAGACGATTCGGGACGCTACATAAGCAGGGTTGAACCAATAACAAAAGAAAGGGACAAAGAAGAGATAAAAATCTTGATTGACAGTAAATATCCTCACCCACAGATCAGTTTTTAAACGAGAGCAAGTGATTTGCTCTATTTTCCCGTCAGTAACCGTTTACAGTTACCTCTTTTTTATTTTTCTCTGATTGTCAATTTTCCCTGCCAGGAATTCCTCCGTTCCATCTCGCTGTCAATAGAGTTCAGAACGGACATCTTGTTTATCCCCCAGTCAGGAGCCAGATAGATATCTCTGTATCCATCCGCGGTCAGCCTTTGTATCACCATTTCCGGGGGCAGTATCTCAAGGATATCGCAGACAGTGGAGACGTATTCCTCTTTCGTTATCATCCTTATTTTACCCTTCTCGTAAAGAGCCCCGAGGGGGGTCCCGGAAAGGGCCAGCAGCAGGTGTATCTTTATGCCCTGAACCGGCAGAGATGCTACTGTCGTTGCCGTTTGAATAATATCCTCTCTTGTTTCCCCCGGCAGTCCGACAATGATATGAACGCAGATGTTGATATTTCTGTTTGCGGTTCGTTCCACGGCATCCAGAAAAGTCTTTGAATCATGTCCCCTGTTGATGAACTTCAAAGTCCTGTCATGAATGGACTGAAGTCCGTATTCCAGCCATACGTGATGATCTTTCGTGTACTCCTCAAACAGGCGGATTACATCGTCCGGTACGCAGTCTGGTCTTGTGCCGACAGATATGCCCACTATATCGTCCTGTGACAGGGCTTCATCATAAAGTACCTTGAGCCTGTCGCGGGGGGCATAGGTGTTTGTGGCAGTCTGAAAATAGGCAATGAACTTTTGCGCTCCCCTTTTCTTCCTGTAGAATTCCCTGCCCTTTTCTATCTGTTCAGTCACGGATGGAAGTGGCCCCATTTGCCTGAGTTTTGAAAAGCGGCCGTCACAGTAAATGCACCCACCTACCCCTACCTTCCCGTCACGGTTGGGACAGGTAAATCCGGCATCTATCTGTAGTTTGTAAACCTTGCATCCGAATGTGTTGATAAAAAAGCTTTTCAGATCGTAATATCTCTTTGAGTTGTTCCAGAAATCCGGTTTTGGCATGGTCATCTCTACCGTGTGCAATGCGCATTCCTCATTTTTTTATTGTCTTTTTACAGCTAATGCTATTAGACTGCTGTCGTTAATTCAAGTGTATTATATGCAGGTGTATGTATGAGTTTTCCGGAAAAATTTGATGTTATAGTTGTCGGCGCCGGGCATGCGGGCTGTGAAGCGGCGCTTGCCGCGGCGAGAATGGGATGCCGGACGTTGCTCTTTAGTATCAATCTTGATTCAATCGCCCTGATGCCCTGTAATCCCGCCATAGGGGGACTCGCCAAGGGACAGCTCGTGAAGGAGATCGACGCCCTCGGGGGTGAGATGGGAAAGATAGCCGACAGAACGGCCTGCCATTTCAGGCTCCTTAACAGTTCCAAGGGGCCCGCTGTCCAGTCTTCCCGCGTGCAGTGCGACAAGCAACTCTACCGGCTTGCCATGAAAGGGGTTGTGGAAAAAGAACAAAATCTCTATGTCAGGCAGGCTCTCGTGGATAGAATTATTGTCGAGGGGAAAAAGATCACGGGAGTGGTCGATAATACCGGTTTTTTCTACAGCGGAGAGACGGTGGTGATAACCACGGGAACGTTTCTTAACGGTCTTGTTCATATAGGCACGTCCCGCCAATCCGCGGGAAGGGCTGGAGAAATTGCCTCCATAGGTCTGGCTGATTCCCTCAGGCAAATGGGTTTCGAGATGGGACGCATGAAGACCGGCACTCCGCCGAGATTGCGTGCATCCTCTATTGACTTTTCGGTTCTTGAAAGGCAAGACAGCGATCCCGACCCGCAGCCGTTTTCTTTCACAACAAACAAACTGAGAGAAGAGCGACTTCCATCATATTTTTCCAGCACCACCGGGGAAACACACAAGATTATACGGGACAATATCAATAAATCATCCCTTTATTCCGGCGCCATAAAGGGGGTCAGCGCGCGTTATTGCCCGTCACTCGAAGACAAGGTGATGCGATTTGCCGATAAGGAGAGCCACCCCGTCGTACTGGAATTTGAGGGTCTTGAAACGGAAGAGATCTACGCTAAAGGCCTGGGTAACAGCTTCCCTCTGGAACTTCAGGAAAAGCTGGTCCATTCCGTGCCCGGCCTTGAGAACGCGGAGATAATGCGCAATGCCTATGCCATAGAATATGATTTCGTACAGCCTACCCAGCTTGCGCAGACTCTCGAGACAAAGATTGTCAGAGGATTATACCTGGCCGGGCAGGTAAACGGAACATCCGGTTATGAAGAGGCAGCCGCTCAGGGAATGTGGGCCGGCATCAATGCCGCTCTGGCGGTGCAGAAAAGACCACCATTTATACTTGACCGGTGTGATGCCTATATGGGGGTACTTGTTGACGACCTGATTACGCTGGGAGTTGATGAGCCCTACCGGATGTTTACATCCAGGGCGGAATACCGGCTGATTTTAAGAGAGGACAACGCGACCATTCGCCTTATGGGAAAGGGTTGTGACCTGGGTTTGATCTCCCATGATAACTATAATGACCTGAAGGAGCGGGTTCGCGAGATTGATCTGCGCATAAAGGATCTTTCAGCCAGAAAGATCTATCCATCCCCCGGGATAAATCAGACGCTGTGTGAATTGAATACAGCTCCCATCAGAAACCCCGTCACATTTCACCATTTATTGAAGAGACCGGAGCTGAGGTACGATGACCTGAAAGTCCTGGACGGATGGGAAGAGATTCCCAACAGGGAAGTAAAGAGACAGGTGGAGATAGAGATCAAATATGAGGGATATATAAAGCGGCAGTTTGAGTCGGTCGAAAAATTCAAAGGGCTGGAGAATAAAAAGATACCTCCCGGTTTTGACTATTCGACCGTTCCGGGTCTTTCAAATGAACTGAGGAAAAAACTGTCATCTATAAGACCGGTTTCCATAGGACAGGCCCAGAGGATATCGGGGATGACACAGGCGGCGCTTACCGCCGTGCTTGTCTACCTGAAAAAGTTTGAAAAAAGTAGTGATAAAAAAGCACGGTATAAACAATGAAAGGATACATAATGAATAGGGAATATATATTGCCGGACAAGATCATCAAACTGATGGAGAAGGGGGTCAAGATTCCCAATCCATATTCAGTGGAAATTGGTGAGGATATTCAGATAGAGAGGATATCCGGCAGTGGAGTTGTCCTGCACAGCGGAACGAAGTTGTATGGAGGTAAGACGCTTATCTGTGCCGATACAAAGCTGGGTTATGAAGCGCCGGCCACTGTGGTTGACTGCCAGCTTGGCCGGGGTGTGAAGCTAGGTGGGGGATTTTTCAAAGGATCGGTTTTTCTGGATGGTGTGGAGATGGCGTATGGTGCACATGTGAGAGATGGGTGCATCCTTGAAGAGGAGGTTAGAGCGGCTCATACAGTTGGCCTGAAGCAGACCATCCTCTTTCCCTTTGTGACACTGGGCAGCCTTATAAATTTTTGCGATTGTCTCATGTCCGGAGGCACAGACGGCAAAAACCACAGCGAGGTGGGAAGTTCCTACATCCATTTCAATTATACACCCAATCAGGATAAGGCAACCGCGTCGCTGATTGGAGATGTCCCGACGGGCGTGATGCTGAATCAAAACCCCATCTTCCTGGGTGGTCAGGGAGGTCTGGTGGGACCTGTAAGAATCGGGCATGGTACCGTGATAGCGGCGGGGACTATCTGCAGGAAAGATTGTCCCGAGGGTGGAAAGCTCCTGGCAGGAGAAAGCGACGCCTTCGTTGAGAAAGAATTCTATCGGGGGCTTTACTGTGATGTAGGCAGAAAGGTCCGCAACAATATCTGGTATATCGCAAACCTGCTTGCGTTGAAGCAATGGTACCTGCACGTCCGCCCCTCTTTTTTCCACACTCATGAGTTCGGCCGGGAATTGCATGAAGGGGCAGTTGAAAAACTGGATATGGCTCTCAGAGAAAGGTTGAAACGTTTCAAGGCGTTTTCCGAAAATATGAAAGAATCTGTAAGGATCGGCAGAGACATCTTAAACGGAAAGAAGAGAGGATTCGCCTTTGATCTGGAGGAGGAATTGTTTAATAACTGGCCACAGCTTGAAGAATGTCTCACAAAAGGATTGGAGGAAATCACCGCCCTGGAGAAACGTGACATGTTTCTTGACGCGCTTCATGCTGGAAAAAATGTGGAGGCGGGATACGTAAGAACCATCCAGTCACTGGGCGATAACACTCTGTCTTTCGGCACGGGATGGCTTCAGACCGTGGTTGACAGGATCACGCAGGAAGCTCTCGATATTGTGCCTTTGTGCAGATAAGGATTTTTCACCCCTCACGTTCAGGAGATCTCCCTAAAACAGCCCCGGGTTCATTTGGAACTTGAATTCCGCTGTCTTATAGTTGCCGGGTCCGGAGATGAACGTTCTTTCAATAAATGTGACATTGTTTTCTCTGTCGACGAAGATTATGGTGGAAGACCGCGTGCCATATATATCACTCTGTATAAAGATCGAAGAGAGAAGCCTTTCCCATTCGAGTCCTATCCCTGTATCCGGGAGGTATTCATCGTCAGGCCTGGAAGTGTCGGCAAGTATATGAAATATCTCATTTGGTGCAGGGTTTCCGGTCTTTGATATCAGGCTGTCTAACAATTCCCTGCCACGTTCCACCTTCGGCCAGGAGGTATCCAGCAGGTGGTTGCTGAGTCCGTGTATCCCGGGAGATATTTCGTGAAATACACCACCCGCGTTTGAAAAACAGAAGAAGCCGCTCCTGTCACCCAGGATCAGATTGAAGCCGTTGTACCTGTCGGAAATTTGCCTTATGTTCTGAATGTATTCTACCGGATCTTCATTGCCGCTAAGAAATTCACTGACCAGGCTTCCTCGTGACGGTGCGCCGTCCTTCAAGTTGCGGATATCCCGAAAGTTTGTAATAGCCGCCACGCGCCCGGTCTTTGTGATGCCGAGCCATGTTCCACCATCCTTCAAGTCTTTCCCGGCCAGCATATCGGGATTTTCTTCCCGGAAAGAGGCCTGTGCCGTGGGCCTCTCGTAGAATTCATCGCGGTTTGCCGCTAGGATAAGAGGATATACGGGATGGGTCCTGTATGAAAAAAGTATCAGGCACATGCCTTTCTCCGTTTACGTCTTTTCCCTGACTCTTTTCACTATCTCCGACATCACATCACCGGCCTTTCCTTCGATGAGTATGTCCGCACTGAAGTCGTATGGAGTTTCGCCGATGTTAACTATAATAAGTCGCGCGCCCGCTTCTTTGGCATATGCCGGCATGAAGGCCGCCGGATGTACAACGAGGGAAGACCCCACAACAAGAAACAGATCACAACGCATGGAATGAGCTGTCGCGACATCCAGCACTTCAGGGGGAAGGGCTTCCCCGAAGAACACGACATCGGGTTTGAGAATACCGTGGCATATTTCACATTCGGGCACCTCGACACCATCCTTTAATTTTTCTCTGATCTGTTCCACCTGGTATCGCTCACCACAATCCAGACATTTGACCCATTGCATGTTTCCGTGCAGTTCGAAAATTTTGTCCGGGGAATTCCCAGCTTTCTGGTGAAGATTGTCGATATTTTGCGTGATGATACAATCAAGCCTGCCCATCTCTTCCAATTCGGCAATGGCAAGATGGGCCCTGTTTGGCTCAATATTCGAGAGCAGGCCTCCCTCTGACAATATCTTCCATTGCTTCCTTCGGGTTTCTTCGCTCCTCAGAAATTTTTGTATGGTAAAATCGTCGGGATCAAATTTTGTCCAGATTCCTCCCGGCCCCCGGAAATCAGGGATTCCCGATTCGGTGCTGATACCAGCTCCGGTGAACACCACGAGCCTTTTGGAAGCCAGAATCATCTCGGCCGCCGCTATTTTTTCACCCGAATCGTTATCTGTCATCCTTTTTTCTCCATGTGTAACCATCCACTACTTGAAGTTGTACTTCTTGAGTTTGTACCTGAGCGTTCGCTCGGTGATCCCCAGCAGTTCCGCTGCCTTTGTCTGATTGTTTCCGGTTTCATCCAGAGCCTGCTCTATCCTCTTGCGTTCCAGGGATTCTATCTCGTCTCTGAGAGCTCCTCCCTCCTTGTAATCGGCAAAATGCTGGGGAGAAATCTCCTCGAATGGCAAATCTCTTATGGATATAACCTGATCTCTTGTTATAACTACCGCCCTCTCGATAATATTTTCCAGCTCCCTCACATTGCCCGGATAATCATATTTCATGAGGATATCCATGGCCTCATTACTCAATCCTTTTATGTCTTTACCATTTTCCGCGGAAAACCGTTTTATGAAATATTTTGTTAATACAGAGATATCCCCTCTTCTGTCCCTGAGAGGAGGAACGGTTATGGAGACCACATTCAACCTGTAATAAAGGTCCTCCCGGAAGGTTCCCTCTTTTACCTTTTCTTCGAGGTTCTGGTTTGTTGCGCTTATAATTCTGACATCCGCCTGTATGGTTTGATTTCCGCCCAGCCTCTGGAATTCGCGCTCCTGAAGAAATCTCAAAAGTTTCACCTGAACGGGCGGAGAAAGTTCTCCAATCTCATCGAGGAAAAGTGTGCCTCCGTCCGCCTCTTCAAACCGTCCCATCCTTCGCGCTGTTGCCCCTGTGAACGCTCCCTTTTCATAACCGAAAAGTTCACTCTCCAGCAGGGTTTCGGGCAGGGCCCCGCAATTTACTACGATCATAGGTTTTTCTGAACGGGGGCTTGTTGCGTGAACCAGGTTTGCGAACAGTTCCTTGCCTGTTCCGCTTTCTCCCATGATCAATACTGTAGCTCGACTCGACGCTACCCTCCCGACCATGTTAATTATGGTTTCCATGCCGGCATCTTTGTAGATAATCTGTTCCTGAGCAAATCCTTTCTTCCACACTTTCTGACGAAGAATCTCATTTTCTCTGATGAGAGTCTGTCGTTCTGAAATTCTGTTAACAAGGGTAAGCAACTGATCCAGATCGATCGGTTTGGGAATATAGTCCACGGCACCAAGCTTCATGGCATCGACTGCCGTCTCTATTGTGCCGTACGCTGTCATCATTATTACGCTGATTTCCGGGTTGATGTTTTTTATCTTCTCCAGCACTTCAATTCCGTTCATCCCTGGCATCTTAAAATCAAGAAGGAGCAAATCGAAATGACCATCCTGCACCTGTCGGATAGCAGTATTTCCATCTTTGGCTTCCGCAACACGGTGCCCTTCCCCTGCGAGAAAACCCTTCAGCATTTCTCTTTGAAACCGTTCATCTTCAACGATCAGTATATTCAATTTATCCATTACGCTTTGTCCTTCTCTCTGTTTTTCACCGGGAGCAGGACCACAAAGATTGTTCCAGATCCCACTTCACTTTCAACATGAATCTCTCCTCCGTGACCTCTTATTATCTCGTGTGCCATAGCAAGCCCAAGGCCCAGGCCCTTTTCTTTTGTTGTATATTCCGGGTTGAATATATGGTCTATCTCATCAGGCGTCAATCCGCATCCGGTGTCTGATATTTTTATGCTTATCATATCCTTTCCACTCGGTTCAACAGAGATAGTGATGGTGCCTCTGTCGGGAATTGCCTCCATTGCATTCTTAAAAATATTATAGAATGCCTGCCTGAGCTTGTCTTCATCCATGGGTATTATGAATGAATTGCTGTTCTCCCAGACGGTTTTTATGTCAATTTTTCTGAGGTTGGCCTCCTCTCTTATGAGATCAACCATTCGCTCTAATACATAAGTAACAGAATGGTTGCTGAACTCCAGGCGGCGGCTTCGGGAAAATATGACAAATTCCTCTACTATTCTGTTCAAACGTTTTATCTCTTCACTGATAATTCCTGTAATATACTGAAATCCTTTTTTCTTTTCCTCTTCATCGGGGTAGTATTCACGCCGGATTCTCTGGCTGGCCATGCTGATTGCGTTAAGGGGATTACGAATTTCATGAGCTACTCCGGCCGCGAGTTGACCGAGCGCCGACAGCTTTTCAGCCTGATGGAGACGTTTTCCCATCTCTTCCATTCTCAGTGAGTATCTTTTCTGACCGCGGTAAAGGGCGAACATCGACAGGATACCTATTGCCATAATGAAAATCATGGAAATTATCATTCTGTTTCTGTTTTCCTTTAATATCCTGTCGCTGCTCTCCCGGTTAAGGCCGAGACGGGCGAATCCTACAATCTTTCCGTCAAGACGTACCGGAACTGTAATTTCAAGAAGCTCGGATGCTCCAAAGGTTATTCTGCGGCTCGTTTTTTCGATCTTTCCTTTCAGCACATCGAGAGCAGCAGCATCCACATCCTTGAACTTTTTCTGAACATTACCAGCCTGGCCCAGTATCCTGCCAGACCTGTTTATTACCACAAGATGGTCCAGTCCCTGCTGATCCCCTCCAACCTCTTCGATGGCTTTCTTTATGACAATTCTGGGGCCCCACCAGCTGCGAAGTCCTTCATCATTAAGGGCTATCAATATGGCACCGCTTCCATCCTTGCGACGAAGAGTAATGTATCCCATCTCGTTGAGTTTTCCAAACCTGTAAAAGAGATCTATGATCATATCTTTGTTCCAGGTCGCAACATAATTCGTTCCAGGTGAAAATTCCTTGAGAAACTCCCCACTTTTCAAGACTACCTTGTTTCCTCCATCGAGAACGGCAACAAACCACAGCTTCTCACGTTCGGCAATTTCTTTCAGGCCTTCCTCACTCAGCTGTCCGGCCCTCCACCTGGCATCAATTTCACGTGCCAGGACTATAAGGTCTTTGACGAGAGCTTCTTGAGGGGAAAACACTTTTCCCTTGAACGGGGCAACAACATCATCATCTTTCGCGCCTTTTTTAAGGGCCTGTCGCAGATAGTCAAGATTTTCCTGGGCTATGTTTTCCACGGTTGTTATAATATCAAGCCCCCTGTTTTCCATAAAACCTGCCAGTGTTTTATCAAGACGCCCCAGGTCCATAATTCCCATGACAAGTATTAGAGAGAGGAAAAGCCCTATGATAAGTGCCACTACCAGGGGACGCAGGAAAGCCCTTTTATGTTCCAGTGATAAACTATTCCAGTCTGTATCTTTTGGCAGTTTCATTTTCATTACCTTCGGATAAGCGTTTTTTCGATTACGCGCCGTGGTTATACCACAACTTATACCTGTATAATAGTTTGAAAATCCGGAGCTGTTATTCCCGGAGTCATCTTTGCCCGACAATTTCGTCGGATCTTTCTGATGGATATGTTCGTAACCGACTTAAATTCATTAGTTTCTGGGGTATATCACCATTGAAAGTTTCGACATTTTCCCCGCTGGAAATGTCCTCATTCAGGAATGGTTTCTCATCTATATCCTTCAATATCATATAGTTAGCACTAATGGCATGAAAAATGCTTATTCAAATAGTCAACTAAACCGGAAATTCCCTCCTGTTTTCCCGGCTTAAACCCTGAAATAAGATATAGTGAGCTTGCGGTTTTTGTCTTTTGAAGACCGCAAGCTCATAGAATCAAGAGTTCCGGAATTTTCCAGCCTGAAATACCCCTTTCCATGTTTTCATTCAATCTTGTAGCACCGTTACAATAGCTAAGTCTGATAGCGTGGATTTTCCATGCCAGTAAAAGTCCGGGACATGTTCCTGGATATTTTCAGCGCTGTAAAATGCCGCCATAAAATTCCGATTGACACAAATTCCTTAAACATATAAAAGCTACTGTCATAGCCGTATGCAGGCAAAAAATGCGAGAAGGAGCCTTTTATGAAAACACGGATGACTGAACTTTTTGGAATCAAGTACCCCATAATGCTGGCCGGAATGAGCTGGGTCAGTATCCCTGAAATGGTAGCTGCTGTTTCCAATGCCGGCGGACTGGGCATCCTGGCTACAGGGCCTTTGGGTGTAAAAGAAACGAGAAAGTCTATCCACAGAATCCGGGAACTTACGGATAAACCATTCGGCGCAAATGCAACGCTCCTTTTTCCGGGAGCGAAAGAAAACACGAAGGTGCTCCTTGAAGAAGAAGTCCCCGTCATTAACTTTTCCCTCGGCAAAGGAGACTGGATAGCAAAAGCCGCCCACAAATACGGTGGAAAGGTTGTTGCCACAGTTGTTAATGAACGTCATGGGCTTGCGGCACAAAAACAGGGCGCGGATGGTCTTGTTGCTACCGGATATGAAGCAGCCGCACATGGAGGCGACGCAACGTCTCTGGTACTGGTCCCCAGTATAGTGGATGCGGTGAACATCCCTGTAATAGCCGCGGGTGGTTTCGCGGATGGCAGAGGGCTTGCTGCCGCACTGGCGCTCGGAGCCGAAGGCATATCTATGGGAACACGCCTGATGGCCACACAGGAAAGCGGACTCCACGAAAGCTATAAAAAACTCTCCCTCGAAAAGGGAGTAACCGATACAATTTACGGGAATTACTTTGACGGGCTGGGCTGTCGTTCACTGAAAACGCCGGCGGCTATCAAGGCATACAGAAAAGGGTTCCTGGGCATGCCCAATTTTCTTGCCGCACTCATCAATTCCAGAGATATTGCAAAGATGTTGGATCTTTCGTACTTCAAACTGTTTTTCGGCGTGCTTTTCTCGGGGGTCAAGAACTCGGTAATGATGGCCTATCTTGCGAATGCCTTCAAAGCGATAAGCCTGGCAACCGAAAGGGGAGACGTGGAAAAGGGTGTGCTTACTGTAGGGCAATCCACCGGCCTTCTCCATGATATACCTGCAATATCTGAACTGTTCGAGCGAATGGTACAGGAAACACGTGAGGCGCAGAAAAGAATTTCCGACGCCACTAAATAAGGGTGGATCACCCACATAAAAAAGGGATTGCGGGTTACCCGCAATCCCCTGGTTTTTCTGGTGGAGCTGGACGGGATCGAACCGACGACCTCTTGAATGCCATTCAAGCGCTCTCCCAACTGAGCTACAGCCCCTTTTTCATGCTAATGAAACAGGGCGATTTACTAACACGCAGTTTCCTTTATTGTCAATATAATTTTCTGTTTTCTGAAACTCCTGTTGTCATCTGTCAATACAATTTCCTTGACAATTTCAGGGTCAACTATATAATCAGCCGCCAAGCCGGAGTGGTGAAACTGGTAGACGCAGGGGACTCAAAATCCCCCGACCTTACGGTCATCTCGGTTCAATTCCGAGCTCCGGCACCAAATAAAATCAAGGGGTTGCGACTGATAAGGTTGTAACCCTTTTTCGTGTCCGGGATCAAATGTGATCATAATGTGAAAATACCCTTGCCATATAAGAAAGGGATACGCTATGAGTGAAAAGACAGGAATTAGCGAGTCTTACGATCTTGCGGATCAGTACATGCGAGAGAGGCGCTATGAGGAAGCGATTGAACTTTACCATAAACTGACGGAGATAAATCCTAAAGATGATTCGATAGTTATGTCTCTGGCCTGGGCCTACAGGGACAGCGGAAGATTATCCGATGCCGTGTCCTGTCTGGAAAAACTCCTGGAAAAAGAGCTGAAAAGGAAGATTTTTACAGGCTTTGCCTTTGATGAGCTGGTGAAAATATACAGGAATGAAGGCAATTATGAACGCCTTGTTGTAATCTGTGAAGCGGCAGTTGCCGCCCAGCCCAATGATATTTCTCTTTTGACCACCCTCGGAGACTCGTATCTCGGGGCGGAAAAAACAGATCGGGCTATTGAAATTTTTGAGATACTTACAAAGATGGACCCGGATGACCCCACGCTTTTCCGCAGTCTTGGCAATGCTCATGTCAAGGCCGGAGATTTCGAAAAAGCTGAAGATGCTTATAACAGTGCCATATCCGTGGAACCAACGGATGAGTACCGGCTTTACAATGCGCTGGGTAATGTTCTTTCCCATGTCGAGCAATATGGTCGCGCGGAGACAGCTTTGAGGAGATCACTCGATTGTCACCCCGATCAGCCGCTTGTCCACTGTGATCTGGGCGACATTTTTGTCAGGCAGGGGAAACTGCGTGATGCGAAACAGTCTTATGAAAACGCGGCAAAACTGGATCCCGCGTCCAGGGGGGGATATTATAACCGCTTGGGAAATACACTTGCTGGAGAACACAATCACAAGATGGCAATAGATGCCTTCGAAAAAGCTGTTTTAGCCGATCCCCACAATCCCTTCTATTATCTTAGTCTTGTTAAATCATGCGAGATTGAGGGGTTTCACGATAAGGCTCGGGAAGTGTACAAAAAGGCAAAAACTATGGGTGTATTTTCCTGAAATCATCGGGACAGATTCCAACAATTTCTTGACATATCATCCTGATATGGGATATTGAACGCCCCTTAGCAGTATTGCAACGGGGATGTAGCTCAGATGGGAGAGCGCGGCGTTCGCAATGCCGAGGTCAGGGGTTCGAGCCCCCTCATCTCCACCAAATTTATTGTCGGAGAGAAGTTAACTGCTCTCCTGTCCGGCACAGAGTTAAAAAGCTATTACATTCAAAAAGGAGGATTGTTTCATGGGTAAGAAGTTTCTTTGGGGTCTGATTTTATTGGTGGCCATCGTCATTGTAGGCGGAATTTATTATCTAAATCAGGAAAAGGTATCTGCAAAGGTATACATCAATGGTATTGATGCCAACTTTCCCCCCTTTGCATATGTTGACAAAAACGGCGTTCCGGATGGGTTTGACGTGAAGTCCGTCGATTGGATCGCAAAGGAAATGGGCTTCAAGGTAAAACACCAGCCGATGGACTGGGACGGAATTATTCCGAGCCTGCGTACGAATAAGATCGATATGGTCGCCTCCGGAATGAGTATTACCGACAAGAGAAAGACTCAGGTTGACTTTACCATTCCTTATTGGAAAATTGCTCAGGTGATCGTGGCCCCGGCGGGATGCACCCAGGCAGTGGATGAATTGTTATCCAATGGAAACAAGGTAGGCGTTCAGAGAGGCACCACCGAAGCGAACTGGATGAAAGAAAACCTGATTAAGAAGGGGAAGGATTTTGCGCTCGTGGAATATGACTCGGCACCCCTCGCGATTGAAGATCTCCTGAACGGCCGTATCGTCGGAGCCGCCATGGATGACGCCCCCGCGAAAGACGCCATGAGAAAGAAACCCGTCAAGATCATAGGGACGTTCGGCATGGCGAGAGAGGATTTCGGATATGCCGTCCGCAAGGAAGACACTGAACTCCTTAACACGATGAATGAAGGGCTGAAGAGGCTGATGGCTTCTCCCTACTGGGAAGAATTGAAGGCGAAATATAAACCATAATAACAGGTGGCGCCCATGTATTGATAGTGGGCACTAAAAGATGATCTTTTGTGGAAGGCATCAGGACGTCTTGTCTTGGTGCCTTCCATGTTTTATGTGCTGAGATAATTGAATGGCCGAAAGTTTAACTATAGTATATGGTGCTCTCCCTTACCTTCTGCGCGGATCGCTGGTTACCATAGCGGTAGTTATTGGAGCAATGCTGCTGGGTCTCGTGTTTGGCATTAGCATTGCCATCGGACAGGTCTATGGCGGCAAGTGGCTGAGTCGCCTGGCAGGTGTGTACATATGGTTTTTCCGCGGAGTACCACTTCTCGTTCTGCTGTTTCTTTTCTACTTCGGATTGTGTTCCCTCTTAAACATCAATCTTTCCGCATTTACGGTGTCTATTATTGTTCTTGGACTCATTACCTCCGCTTACCAGTCCCAGATCTTCAGAGGGGCTATCATGTCTCTTCCCGAAGGACAGCTGAAGGCCGCGCGTGCCCTGGGCATGAGTGACCGAAAAGCAGTGATGCTTATTATCCTGCCGCAGGCTTTGCGGCTGTCCATCCCGGGCTGGTCAAATGAATACTCCATCGTTCTGAAAGATTCAGCCGTTACCTACGCACTGGGTGTAGCGGAAATAATGGCAAGGGCGCATTTCGTAGCTTCAAGAACCTATGAACAGCTTCCTATGTATTTTGCGGCGGGCGTTATATTCCTAATCCTGACCTATCTCGGGACAAAGGGACTCCGTATATTGGAGAATAAAGTAAGGATTGCAGGTTATTCCTCATAAGGATTTATATATGGTTGATAC
>Ga0075120_10000994_pt1 | contig 23167 bp, 14 predicted proteins | sample AntAceMetag02UKL_FD_69792 | JGI IMG/M metagenome (GOLD analysis project Ga0075120, IMG submission 69792) | Saline lake microbial communities from Ace Lake, Antarctica - Antarctic Ace Lake Metagenome 02UKL | ecosystem: Environmental > Aquatic > Non-marine Saline and Alkaline > Saline | place...
GCACAAAAAAAGGTAAGGGCTGAGTTGGAATCGTTTAACCAGGTATTGGATCTTGACAACACCTTAAAGCAATACTCGGCTTTTACAGAAGGACTTGACAATAAGGTCGGGCCTGTGAAAATGAACGAGTCCATAAAACAAAAATACCCTTATCCAGGATTAACTTCCCTTAAAGGAAGAATCATTGATCAGCAGGTAGCTGTTTTTGTGGAAAAAATGAAAATAGCCCAAAAGGACATTATTACTGAGACTCGACGAGCCTATTGGAACATCGTTTTAATAGAACAATCCATAAAGGTGACATCTGAAACAATTGATGCCTTTGCCCGGCTTAAAGATGTGGCAACAACACTATATAGAAGCGGCAAGACAAGTTTTCAGGATATCATTAAAATAAATATCAAAATAGAGCTGCTCAAAGAAGATCTTGTCACCCTTTCATCCAAAAAGAAAAATATTGAAATAGCCCTTAGTGAACTTTTAAATCTTCCTGCAAACACCAGGATGGGTGTTGTTGTTGTCAGTAAGCCGGACAAAAATATCCCCGGGCCTGAAGTTCTTTTTTCTCTGGCCCGGCAAAACAGCCAGGAACTCAAAGTGATCCAACATCAGATCAGCAAGGTTGAAAATATGGTCGAACTGGCTGAATCCATGATACAGGAACCTTTTACACTGGGTTTTTCAAGCTATGAAGATGAAGCTATCAATACGGTGGGCACGCAAGCCGGCAAACCCTCTTTCCCGGAAAAAACCATGGCTGCCATGAAAAATAGCAGCCCTTTAAAACCCTGGTATGGAATTGATTACCCATGGCTGAACCAGACAAAACAAACTTTGTCAAGCTTAAGGCAAACCCTTGTAAAACAGGAAAATGCCACTGATAGAATGGTAAGAGAAGCCTGGTTTTTGGTTGATAAAAACAAACGGGAACTTGCTTTGTATAAAAACAAGATCTTATCTTTGTCCAGATCAGCATTTGATGTTTCCACAAGAGAGTATGAATCCGGTTCAATTCCATTTTCCCAGGCAATCGATTCCTATACTGCCTGGTTAAAAGCAAACCTGACAATTGCAGAAAAACAAACAGATTTAGGCAGCGCAATTGCAAATCTTGAACGGATGATCGGAAGCAGTTTCAAACAATGAAAATCATAGAGGATCTTAAACATGAACCAGAAAAGCAATAAAAAACTCATTATTTTAACGGTTTTAATCACGGCTGTGATTACAGGATCAACTTTTTTTGCAGTATTCAAATATATGGGTATGGGACTGGAACAAGGCAAACAAACCAATGCTGTCAGCCAGTCTGAAACAGGAAATACAGGGTCTCAAGAAAAAAAAGCGATTTACTGGCGAGCGCCAATGGACCCTATGGAGATATATGATGCGCCTGGCAAAAGCAAAATGGGGATGGAACTTGTTCCCGTATATGAAGATGAGGTTGCCGAAGATTCCAAAAGTCGGAAACGAAAAATTGTATACTGGAAAGCCCCGATGGACCCCACTGAAATTTATGAACAGCCCGGAAAAAGCAAAATGGGTATGGACTTGGTTCCCGTATATGAAGATGAGCTTGTGGGAGGAGTTGACATAAAGATAGACCCTGTTGTGGAACAGAACATGGGACTGAAAATCGAACGGGTAGAAAAAAGCATACTAAGTCATACGATAAAAACCTATGGCCATATTACGATTGATGAAACTCGCACGGGTATCGTAAGTCAGAAAACAGGAGGATGGATCGAAAAGCTCTATGCAGATTATACGGGGTTTTTTGTAGAAAAAGGGCAACCCCTGTATGAAATTTATTCCCCCTCGATTCTTGCATCCCAGGAAGAGTACCTTTCTGCCTTTAAAAACGTTCAAAAAAACGACACCAGCCTGAACAGGGAAATCCTTTTTTCAGCCAGACAAAGGCTGGGTTATTCTGATATTGCAGACCAGGAGATCGAATCTATTGAAAAAAATGGCAAGATCAAAAAATCAATCCTGGTAAGATCACCGTTTACAGGTGTTATCACCCAGAAAAATATTATTGAAGGGGCATTTACCAAACCAGGGGAAAGCCTTTTTACCATTTCAGATCTCTCTTCCGTATGGGTTGAGGCCCACATTTTTGAGTATGAACAAAACCTGATATCTGAAGGGCAGCAAGTCGAAATGACCCTGTCTTATAATCCTGAAAAAATCTATACAGGGGAAATATTCTATATTTTTCCCTATCTTCAGAAAAAAACAAGGGATGTCATCATTCGAATTGCTTTTGAAAATAAGCATGGCGAACTTATGCCGGACATGTTTGCAAAAATTTTTATCAATACGGGTTTAAATAAAGAAGGAATTTCAATCCCGTCTGAAGCAGTGATCCATTCAGGAGAGAAAAAAATCGTTTTTGTTACCAAAGGAGATGGGAAATTTACTCCCCGGAAAATACAGACTGGCATTTATCTTGATAATGGCAGGGTAGAAATTTTAAGCGGGCTTGCCCAGAATGATCGTGTTGTGATTTCAGGTCAGTTCCTGCTTGATTCGGAATCCAAGCTCAGAGAAGCAATTCAGAAAATGATTGAATCCAAATCCGCCCCTGCAGACAAGGAAAATAATGACGATTTCTTTGATGACATGGAAACTGATGACAAGGAAACCAAAGACAGTTTTTTCAAAGACATGGAATAAAATTAAGGACCAAAGCTAAAAATTGAAAAGGTGATTTCCCATGATAGATAAAATAATTGAATGGTCTGTCAACAACCGGTTTATGGTTATCCTTGCAACACTTTTTATCATTGCAGCCGGAATTATAGCCATGTTGAAAACCCCTCTTGATGCAATTCCCGACCTGTCCGATGTCCAGGTTATTATTTATACCGAATACCCAGGGCAGGCGCCCCAGGTTGTTGAGGATCAGATCACTTATCCCTTAACCACAGCCATGCTCAGTGTTCCTTTTGCAAAAGTCGTCCGGGGGTATTCCTTTTTCGGATATTCTTTTGTCTACCTTATTTTTGAAGATGGTACAGATATCTACTGGGCAAGATCCAGGGTAATGGAGTATTTAAATTTTGTCTCAGCCCGGCTGCCCCAAGGGGTTACACCGAGTCTGGGACCGGACGCTACAGGGGTTGGATGGGTATATGAATATGTTCTGAAAGACACGACGGGGAAAAACGATCTTCAAAAGCTTCGTTCCATCCAGGACTGGTTTTTAAGATATGAACTGACAGCCGTTCCCGGGGTATCTGAAGTTGCCAGCATTGGTGGTTTTGTAAAACAATACCAGGTGGAAGTGGATCCAAACAAATTGGTTTCATACAATATTCCCATCCAGAAAATCAAGAACGCCATTCAACGTTCCAACTCTGATGTGGGAGGCAAGCTCATTGAAATGGGAGAAACCGAATTCATGGTGCGGGGCCTGGGATATATAAAATCAGTTGAAGACATACAGAATATTGCCGTTTCCTTTGATGAAAAAGGAACCCCAATTTTATTAAAAGATATTGCCAACGTACATATCGGCCCTGAACTGCGACGCGGTATCCTTGAATGGAATGGTGAAGGAGAAGCTGTTGGCGGGGTGGTGATCATGCGCTTTGGCGAAAATGCCCTTGAAGTCATTAAAAAAGTTAAGGAAAAATTAAAAGATCTTCAAAAAGGTCTTCCCGAAGGTGTGGAAATTCTAACGGGTTATGACAGGTCTGCACTTATTGAAAGAGCTGTTGAAACCTTAAAAACAAAACTGACTGAAGAGATGATTGTGGTTGCTGCCATCTGTATTATCTTTCTTTTACATTTCAGGTCTGCATTTGTAGCAATTTTTACCCTGCCAGTAGGCATTTTAATGTCATTTTTAATAATGTATCCTATGGGGATTAATGCAAACATAATGAGCCTTGGCGGAATTGCCATTGCCATCGGTGTTATGGTTGACGCATCCATTGTACTTGTTGAAAACGCCCACAAGCACCTGCAACGGGACCGGGGGGAAAAAAGTCATACCCAGATCATTATCGATGCATCAAAAGAGGTGGGGCCGGCCCTTTTTTTCAGTCTTTTGATAATCACTATTTCTTTTTTACCCGTATTCAGTCTGGGGGAACAATCCGGAAGACTGTTCAAACCGCTTGCCTATACAAAAACAACGGCCATGGCAGCTTCCGCTTTTCTTGCCATTACAATCATCCCTGTTCTGATGACTTTTTTTGTAAAAGAAAATCCCATTGATTCAAAATTGTCGTCAAAGAAAAAAATTCAAATCTGGATTCTGGCTATTGCAGGACCTCCTGCATGCGTTATCATTGCCGGTTTACTTGGGGTAAATCTGCCGGATTTAAGTCTTGTGGCAGCAGTGGTACTTTCCATTTTTCTTTTTTTCTGTCTGAATCCCCAGAAAATTATTTCAGAAGAAAAAAATCCTATTTCCCGGTTTCTGATCCGAATTTACATGCCCATCATCACGACAGCATTAAAATGGAAAAAAACAACGGCCCTGATTTCGCTTCTTGCCATTTTAATTACCTGGTATCCCATGAGCCGTGTGGGAAGTGAGTTTATGCCACCGTTAAACGAAGGGGACCTTTTGTACATGCCCACAACCCTGCCGGGTATTTCCATTACAAAGGCAAAAGAACTGCTGCAGCAGACGGATAAAATTATCCAGAGATTTCCTGAAGTCAAAACAACCATGGGAAAAATAGGCCGCGCCGAAACCTCAACAGATCCTGCACCCCTGTCCATGATCGAGACCGTAATTGTTCTCAGGCCCCAGGTCGAATATGAATCAATTGAAAAAAACCGCTTTTTTTCCGGCTGGCCCGGATGGGTAAAAAAGCCGTTGACCTGGATCTGGCCTGAAAAAATCAATGGAGAAATAATCCATGAATGGCGAAAGAAAAAAATCCACCGGTTTTTCTCAGACTGGCCCGGATTTTTGAAAACACCATTATCCTGGGTCCTGCATGAACAACGATACATTACCATCAAGGAACTGACAGATGATCTGGAACAGGCCGTTAAATTCCCAGGACTTACCAATGCCTGGACCATGCCCATTAAAACCCGGATAGACATGCTTTCCACGGGGATTAAAACTCCCGTTGGTATTAAAATCATGGGGCCTGATCTTGAAACTCTGGCCCGGATCGGTGAAACCATTGAAGCCACTTTAAGGAACCATCCAGGAACCCTTTCCGCGTTTTCAGAACGAGTTACAGGGGGAAACTACCTTGACTTTAACATAAACAGGGAAAACATTGCCCGGTATGGCCTGCTGGTGCAGGATGTACAGGATATCATCAAAACCGCCATTGGCGGAATGAACATTACCTACACCATAGAAGGACTTGAACGATACCCCGTTAACCTGCGGTACAATAGAGAATTCAGGGACAATATAGATATGATCAAACGGGTAATGGTTCCCACACCGGCTGGTGAACAGGTTCCGTTAACCCATCTGGCTGATATTTCCATCCATAAGGGACCTGCAGGGATTAAGAGTGAAAATTCAAAACGCACGGCCTGGGTTTATGTTGACATAAAAGACGTTGATGTCGGTACTTATGTTAAAGGCGCTAAAAAACTTATTGATGAAAAAATAAAGGTGCCGGCAGGGTATTCCATTATCTGGTCAGGGCAGTATGAGTACATGGAAAAAGCAAGAAAAACCTTGAATATCATTATTCCTGCAACTTTGATTGTTATTTTTATTCTCCTGTATATTCATTTCAGCAATATCATTGAGGTCTTAATTGTCATGGCAAGCCTGCCCTTTGCTCTTCTGGGCGGGTTCTGGCTCATCTATCTGCTCGGGTATAATATGTCCGTTGCCGTGGGAGTCGGATTTATTGCCCTGGCAGGTCTTGCAACGGAAACAGGGATTGTCATGCTGGTTTACCTGGATGAAGCATTTAACCGGAAAAAAGAATTAAACCGGATGAACTCTCCAAAAGATCTTCTTGAATCAATCATAGAAGGTGCCGTGGACAGGGTTCGTCCTAAAATAATGACCGTAGCCACAACTTTGATAGGGCTATTGCCGGTAATGTATGGGTCTGGTGCAGGATCGCAGATAATGAAGCGTATTGCAGCACCCATGGTGGGTGGACTTATCTCCTCAACCATCATGACCCTGATCATTATACCTGTGATTTATAACCTGTGGAAAACGTGGGAAATTAAACCAAAACAAATATAAAAGGAAAGGATTTAACAATGAAAAAAATGATGAAAAAAACGTTGAGACTGATTATGAGCGTACTTATTCTGTCTGTTTTTTGTACCGGTTCTGTCTTTGCCGCAAGCAATGATATGAAAGCACACGACATGGGAAAATCGGATAAGATAGGTGCTTTGATTCACGAATCTGTCGTGGACGGATACATGCTGTCCTACCACTTCATGGATCTTCGGGACAAAAAAACCGATGATAAGGATAAAAAGGCCATGGATGCATCCCATAACATGGCAGAAAAGGAAATGGAGAAACCACACCACCTCATGGTTTATATAATGGACAAAAATCATAAATCCGTCCTTAAGGGAAAAGTGGGATTTATGATCAAGAACGCCGAAGGGGATGCTCAAAAAGAGATGGGAATGTTTATGAGCGAGGGATTCGGCACTACTGCCGACATGAAGAAAAAAGGGGTTTACTCCATTACCACCAAGATCGTTTTGGGTGATAAAAAACTAATGGATAAATTTGACTATGAAATAAAATAGTGTGAAATCAATCCGGGGCGGTATCTTCAAAATTTGCAATTAAGCATAAAGTTCCATGACAATCATAACTATGCTCAACTCTTTCAGGATGCCAGCCAGGTCACCTCCTTTCATTTTTATTGTGTTTTTGTAGGAGATACTGTAGAAAAAGAAAAGGTGATTGCAAGGGTTTATACCTTTGTAACCTTTTTTCTTGATGCATTTATCAAGCGCAGACAATTTGAAGAACTTATACATGAATAAAGGTGAGCAAATGAATTTATTTACCGCTGTTGTCCAAAAAGAAGACACCCTTTATGTGGCCCAATGCCACGAAGTGGGGACAGTCAGCCAGGGGGAGACCATAGAAGAGGCCATAAAAAACCTCCAGGAAGCCACAGAACTTTATCTGGAAGAGTTTCCCATGAAGCAGGTTGCCCGACCGTTTATGACCACATTTGAGGTGCCTGCCCATGCCTGAGCTGCCAAGGATTTCAGGTGAAGAGGCAACCAAGATTTTTATCAAACTGGGGTTTTACATTGCTCGCCAAAAAGGCAGTCATGTTGTCATGCGTAAAGATGACAAGGGCTGTGTGATCCCAAAACATAAAGCCCTTGCCGTTGGAACGCTTAAAAGTGCCATCCGCCAGGCCGGTATCACCGCTGATGACTTTGTTGAGGCTTATAAAGGCAAATGATATTTTTCGATCTTAGTCACTAATCAAGACCTGGTACTATTTCCTCAGGCCCCCAATTTCTATTATTCAAATTCCTGTCCACAACTATTACATTTTTTATGCGTAATTTGAGACATTTGCTTGACATATTTAAACTGATATTCGGATCATTTAGGACATAAACAAACGGATTAATCCCCCCAGTCAACCCCCAGAAAAACTTTTACCAATGCGGCATAGGAAGCAGTTTGTTTTACTGCTTCCAATATGTCAATAATTAAGTAAACTGTCCCCAGAATTGTGTCCCCAGAATTGCCATATTATGTACTCCGGATCTGCACAAAGCATGACAAAACTTGGGCTTGCACCTTTTCATGATCAGGCGGTAGATGAACCTGTAAACATCTAACAACATCACTTCTCACTAAAAAAACTTATAATTCAAGACCTGGCTCCATTCTCCGATAGAGCAAGAGTCAAGGGCAGACGTGGCCCCTTTTCTACCCCTTTCCTAAAAAATCACGACTACTGTAAAGAGAACCCAATTAAAAAAAATAATATACTTATAAGAAATAAAATTCCCGCAAGTTTCAATAATTTTATATCAAAAGGTCGTAGCGCATCCATAAGCGAACGACAAGGTCCTCCAAACACACTGTTTCTTATACCTATTAAGCCAATGCAACAGCAACATACAATTAAGGATATTAGCCCAGACCGAAAAAATATTTCATATAAGTGCAATTGAAAGGCTCCATTAATTTATTTTGAGTTAAATATTTTTTCAGCCCCTTTACCCACACCCTTAGCAAAATTCTCGACAGAAGAGCTAAATGAAACAGGGAGCCCCAAGCCTAATCCTAAATTAATACTTTTTAGAGAAAAATCAGGGCTATAAGAAACCCCCAAGTATTTACTAAGACCCCAGCTTACCATTAGGTCGCTATCATTGTTATTCAATGACCCACAAGGGTCATCAAAAGTGAATTTGATACCACCGCCAAAAGCAGTAGTTGAAGCTCCGATATCGGTTTCAGAGCTTGGAAACCAACCTTTATTTGAATCATAAATATTTGTTGAAAAATCAGCACCCATAAGTGTCCCACCAATATCAACTCCCCATAGCCCCAAAGGATCAATCAAATTAACCGGATCATTTAGGACATATCCATATAGATCAGTATCACCGCCAGCAAACAATATCGGGTCTTTTGCTGTCCAGCGGCCAATGTCAGGGTCATAGTCCCTGTAGCCGAACCTGACAAGGCCTGTGTGTCTGTCGTGCAGGCCCCCGGCAAAGCCAAATGGTATTTCAAAGAGCGTGTCTGTGTCGTTCAGTATATAGCCGAAGGTATCATAGCTGATTTGTTTTACCACATTACCGGATGAATCTGCAACAGCACAAAGAGATCCTACCTGGTCATAGGAAAGGTAATAGGTTGACCCCTGTTTTTCCATTGCTATGGGCATGCGGTTGTCTGCATACTTGAACCGTATGAGGAGAGTGTCGGAACCGTCGTATACGGCAAGCAGGGTTGTTAATCCCTGCCACAGGTATTTTTGGGTGATGGATCCGTTCACCTTTTTGGCAATGCGCCTGCCAAGGGGATCATGCAGGTATTCGATGAGGGTTCCGTCTTCAAGGGTCACGTTTAAAAGCTCACCGCTGGAAGAATATGTGTAATTTGTGGTTCCTATGGTGGTGGTTCTTGATGTTAAGAATCCGTCCAGGTCATACTGATAGCTTGTGGTTCCCGCAGTCAGCAGATGAGAATCATCATCATAACTGCTGGTGTGGCCTGTGAGGTTTCTTTGGGTATTGTCAGCCTGTGTGCGGGCGCCGCCAAGATCATAGGTATAGTCTTCAACTTTAGTGCCGTCCTTGTGAACCGTTTTCAGCCGGTTCATTGAGTCATAGGTATAATTGTAAGTAGTTGATGTGCCCGCAATGGTTTCAGTACTGGTTTCAGTCCTGGTTTTGATCCTGCCGTCATTGAATCGTTCGGTTATGTTCCATGAGTAGATATCATTTCCGGAGATAGAAATGTTTTCCGTATTGGTTTCACCATAAGTATTAAAAATTCTGTTAAGAGTGATTGAAGCATCAGACACCAGGTATGGGAGCCCAGTTTCATTAATGTCCTTCTCGTTGTACCTGGATATGGTAAAATCTGTGACCTCAGTTAAAAGACCGTCAAGATCATAGGTATAATTTTCGGTTGTACCGGCATAGGTAAAAGAAGAGAGAGCAAAGTCGTTATTATAGGTAAAATCCAATGTCTGGTTTAAAGTGCCTGCAAGGGTAAGGGAAGTGACAAGGCTTGCATCATAACCATAGGTGATGGATTCTGAACCTTTGGTAATGGATTCTATCTTGTTTGGGCATGAATAGGTATAATCAATATTGCCTTCAGGTGTCTGTATCTGCCATAAACGGGATTTATCGCCCAGATTAGACGGATTTTCATAATTCCAGGTAATGGCATTTCCGGACGGAAAATTCTTTTGAACCAGGCGCCTGTCTTTATCATACATATAGGAGAAGCTTCCGCTTAAAGGTGTTGTATATAGATTGTTTTTGTTGATCCGGTCATATCCAAATAGATGATCAATGAAAAGCTGGGTAGTCAGGACCGTCATATTGCCGTTCTCATCATAGTCATACCCGATACCGGACCCGTCCGGCCTGTCAATATCAGTTACTCTGCCCATGGTATCATTGGTAAGGGTTGTTGTCGTGTTCCGGGGATCTGTTATGGATGATAAAAACCCGTTTGCATCATAGGTAAATGATGTCTGGCGTGTGCCGGTTGTTATGGTGTTCAGTTTACCGTTTGTAAAATTAGAATAATTGGTTTGTTCAAGCCCTGGCACGTGAATGCTTGTTGTTACCAATGTGTCTGGGTCGTAATCCACAGTTAGTGATCTACCTTCAGGAGACATGGTAATCTCTTGTGACAAAAGCACATTATTAGATATGGTTAAACTTTTCCCATTTAAGTCAATCGTCCGGGTAATTCGGTCCTTTGTCCCGTCATAATCGGTATCTTCGTAGATTTTATTATACTCAATTGTTTTGGTCAATCCTGTTTGCGTACTTTGAGACATTTGCTTGATATATTTAAACTGATATTCAGTATCCAGGTCATATTCAAACGCCAGGTCCATGCCGCATGACAGGGATTTGGTGGTGGTCAACCCATCTGCTGATTCGGTAAAAAAGGTTTGCCCGCCTGTGGGACTGGTAATGGTTGATTCATAAGCACCAGTGAAGTAAGTGTGATCCAGGTAGGTGGTAAGGTTGCCTTCACCCGTGAGCGCATCGGTAAGAATATCACCGTTTTCCTGGATAGTCCTTGTGTAGTTCCAATGGCCGGCTTCCTCATCTAAAGAATCTGTTAATCTTCCTTTTGAATCGAATATATGCTCAAACCGATTCCCTCCCGGTTCAATTTTTGCGGTCATAAGGCAGTCATCAGTGTATTCAAATTGATAAAAACTGCCGTCTGCATTGGTAATTTGTTTAAGATGATTATCAACATCAACGACCAGGGCAGTTCTTATGCCATCAGGGGAAATAATTGCAGTGGAAACACCGTTGGCATCCCTCTCAATGGTGATCTGCCTGCCGAAACGGTCGGTGATGGAAATAAGATTATTATTCTCATCATAACCGAACTTGCGCAGAGTAACTCCTGTATCAAGATCAACTGTTTCCAGGTGACGTCCAAAGGTGGACATTATATGTCCCAGGCCGTTCTCTTCAGTAAAGTTCATCGTACCCAAAGCTGCACCATAAATAGTTTGATACTCCACCTTACGGATGCGGTGATTATTAGTATCGGCAATGTAAAGATTGCCTGCTGAATCCACGTAAATACTATAAGGAAAGAAAAGCCTTGCTCTTGTGGCAGGCCCATTGTCACCGCTGAAACCATACTTCCCATTACCGGCCTCAGTAGTGATGATGCCATTGGTATCCACCTTGCGGACGCGGTGATTCCCTGTATCGGCGATATAGAGGTTCCCTGTTGAATCCACGTAGATGTCTTCAGGCGAGTCAAAAGACGCTTGCGTGGCAGGACCGCCGTCACCACTGTAACCAGCCGTCCCATTCCCTGCCACAGTGGTGATGATACCACTTGTGTCCACCTTGCGGATGCGCTGCCATTCTGCTATATAGAGATTACCGTTTGAATCCACGGAAATTGCATCAGGATTCTGAATAAACGCTTTTGTGGCAGGCCCGCCGTCGCCAATGTCATTTTGCCAATTTCCACCCCCGGCTACAGTGGTGATGATACCATTGGTATCCACCTTACGAATGCAGAAATTCCAATTATCGGCAATGTAGAGATTGCCCGCAGCATCAATTGCAACGTCTGTTGGACCATTAAGGGTTGCTTCAATGGCAGGCCCGCCGTCACCGCTGTAACCCGCAGTCATATTCCCGGCCACAGTGGTGATGATGCCATTGGTATCCACTTTGCGGATACTGTCGCAACCCGCAATATAGATATTTCCTGCTGAATCCAGGCAAATGCCATGAGGGTACAAAAGCATAGCTTGCAAGGCAGGCACTCCGTCACCTACGCAAGCCGCCGAAGCAGGATTGCCTGCCACTCTGGAGTCTGTGCCATTAATATCCATTTTACCAATGACGTGAAGAGGTGTACTGGAAATGTAGAAATTTCCTGTCGAATCCATGGTAATGTAATTAGGATAGGGAGACCCGAATTGTGTGGAAATAATACCGCCGATATAATTTTCACCTGTTGTGCCATCACCTTTGAAAATTGTGGGGCCAATCTTGCTACCGAAATGATGGGTGGACAGGGTCCAGCCCTGGGCAAGGAGCCCTCCGCCTTTGGCAAGTACCTGATAGCCTATACTAAGCACTATATCTTTTTGTTTCCAGATAGTTATATCCTGCCGGCCAAAGATAAGCGTAGGTTCATCACCAACCTGGCCAAATGCCTGGCTAAAACTTGAGCTGCTGCTATGGTAAACCAGATCGTATTCAAATCCGATGCTGATATCTGCTTTTGTCGGATAGTCAACTACCCTGCCTAAACTATCAAGCCCGTCCCAGGCAAATTTGGTTGTCTGGTTCGGCAAAGGGTCCAAGGTCTGTTCAAAGGTCCTTCCTGCCACAGTTAACCGGACAATAATATTTTTAAGGCTGTCAGGCACTGTGTCACCGCTTGCAGGGACTAAGATTAATGTCTTATAGCCTTTAACCCGGTTACTGGTATAATGAAGCGTCATATCAGTCCCGGGAATGGGAATGTCCTCATGAAAAATACGGCTGCGTTCTTCCACAAAAGAGCTGTTATAGTTCTTGCAATCCATGCTCTCTTTTTCTTGAAGGTCTATGTCGGGTGAAGATTTAGGGTTAGGATCAATGGCACCGAGTGGCGGACCATAGGGCCAGTTATAGTCCCAGGGGGTGAAGTGGGATACGGCTACACGCCAGAAGGTGGCACCGGGCACATATATTGCTCCATCATCCAGGCCTGTTACCTCGTCGCTGAAAGAGTCGTCATTGTTGAGGTCATCAGGATTACCGTCGCCATTGGCATCAAGGGCATCAACCAGGCCATCATTGTCAGTATCAAGCAACTTGACAACTATGCCGTTGTCGGCCGGCTTCCATACCCCTTCATCACGGTCATAATAGCCCACCGGTACAGCCTCGCCTACTTCAAACCCAAGGAAATTATTGACCCAGGTAATGACAGGTTTGGCAAATCTTACCCGTGAAGCGCCGTCCACGCTGAGTTCCGCACAATATGTATAGGCCGAGTTAGGCGGCAGCACAGCCGGCATAGATTCGGGAGTGGTAAACTCGCTTGCCCGGGTCACGATGGTAGTAAGTTCATGGACATCATTGCCATCCTCATCCACCAGATAGGCCTGGTTGTCCCCTTGAAAAACCATGGCGCAGGAACGAATGCCTGACTCGTCTACCACAGGGGTACTCTGGTGGGTAATTACCATATCGGAATTACCGTCAAAGGTAAGCGTGGTTGCGACCGGGTCCTGGGAAATCATTATAATACTCTTTGCAACGGCAATATCGTTCCAGGGAACATGGACCTGCCGGTGAACCGGTATCAGTCCGTCCTTTTGATATAAGAGCGTAAGAATTCCGCCACCTTCAACCGGGATGGTAAAAGAACCGTTTCCATCGGTTGTTGCGGTTCCATACTCAGGCTGGTTTTTAATTGTGACGTTGACACCGCTAATAGGAGTATTGTATCTATCATGCACAATACCGGTGACCAGAGAAAAGCGTTTTTCATCATAGGATTCCACTATGGAGTCAAGTGGTATAAGATCGTTGTATTTGTTTCCAAAAGAGCCCTCGGGTAATTGGGCAGGATAACCGGCTACCTTAATGGTAACCTGGTCGCTGGCTGAGCCATCGGTTCCCGTAACCGAAATAGTATAAGTGGTGGTATGTTCTGGTGTAACAGAAACAGAACCATTGACAGCGACACTGCCGGTATCGGGTTCAATAAAAGCTGTAGTTGCATTGGTAGTGTTCCAGGATAGGGTAACGGATTCGCCTATTTGAACAGATTGATAATCAGCATAAATACTCACTGTTGGAATTTGGATGGCTGGACCAAGAGAAACAACCAGGTCAACAGATGAGTTCTCGACAATCTGGGTGCCGCCGGCCGGGGTTTGGCTGATCACTGTTTTGGCCGGTACTGTGTCGCTGTAGACTGTTGTGATTGTTCCAATGGAAAGACCCGCTGCTGTGATGGCTGTGGTTGCATCTGCCTGTGGCTGATTGATGACCGCAGGTACGGTTACCATTCTTGGGGATGCGGTTATTGTAACAGTATCAAGAGTGCTTTCTACTGTACCATCGGCAACAATTAGTTTAAGGTCATAAACTCCGGTAACATCTGCAACAAAAACGGGGTTGACTGATGAAGGGTTGGATAAAGTTGTCGTGCTTCCTGACGGCATGGATACAAATGACCACTGATGAGCCAGAGCATCTCCATCTATATCACTGGAACCGCTTCCATCAAGTGTAACAGTATCTGTCCTTGAAATCTCCTGATCAGGGCCAGCATTGGCAACAGGAACGTCATTAACTGCGTTAATAGTCAATGTTATGGTTGCCGTGTTGGAATCAGCCTGACCGTCGTTGGTTTTAAATGTAACTGTGTCACTGCCATGATAGTTGCTGTCAGGAGTATAGGTCAGGTTAGGTATGGAACCGCTAAGGGTTCCAGAGGATGGACCCGTGACAATTTGATAAACCAGAGGATCATTATCAGGGTCTGAACCCGTAATGATGAAGGATACTGCTGTATCTTCGCTGGTGGTTACAGATTGGTCATCCGCCTTTGGGGCTGAGTTCAGAAGCGTAACCGTGGCATTGGCTGTAGCCTTGCCCCCGGCTCCCGAGGCTGTGATGGTGTATGTGGTGGTTTCTACAGGAGAAACGGTGATTGAACCGTTCAGGTCTACACCGCCCACACCGGGTTCTATCGTGCAGGTGTCTGCATTAACCACATTCCATGATAATTGGGCAATTTCGCCATATTCAATTGAATCCGGATTTGCAGTAAAAGTAATTTCCGGTTTTGGTGTTATAGCATCATCATTTATTTTGATTATTATGGATGCATTCTTTTTACCGATAAAATAAAGCCCCAGATAATTGCGTTTTCGAAGTTTGATAATAATTTTTTTTGATGTTTGCTTGCTTTTAAAAAATTTTTTTAAACTATAGAAACGATTGTTAATTATGATGTAACCTGCTCCTGGTTTTTTATTAGATCGTTTGGTAATGATCAGCTTTGCATTATCGCTTGGCTGATTTAACTTAAACCAGTCCATAGAATAATGGTAATACCTCTTTCCCAAAAAAACTTTTGTTTTTGCTTTAAATATTTTTGGGCCGTAAACAGTATTATCTTTTGCAAGTGCAGATGATCCGGCATTAAAAAGAATAAAGAAAACTATAATAAAAAGACATGATTTACGCATAAGCCACTCCTTTTTGAGTACAGCTGTTAACACAATAAATAACTGATCGTCTTTATAATATTTGTTTTATACCAAATTAAAAAGTACAAACGCAACCAAAAAATGCTGGTTGCTGCATCAAAAGAATTTCGCAAAAAAATCCAAATTGTTGGATGTAAATCGAAATACGGTTGATATTTCAATCTGTTTCGTAAAAAAAATCTTCTGTCCTTGTTACAGGAAGCTAAGTTTTTTGGAGAAGTTGAAATTGATGAAAGAAAGAAAGAATATGTTGCAAAAATTATATACCCATTGAAAAAACAGGTTGCGTTCTCCTGAAAAACTGTTAAATTTTCCATAATTTAACTAATTTTAAGAGAGCCTGTATGTTTAAAAAATTAAAGTTCATCATATACACCCGACCCTTTATTGTTTTTGTCTACTACTTTATCCAGCTTTACAGCATGACTTTCCGGCTGCGCATCGTCAATGAAGAAAAATGGCAGGATTTATTGAAAAAGGGCCGCCCCATCCTTCTTTGCGCCTGGCATCAGCAATTTTTCTCTGCCATCCGCTATTTTAGAACCTATTCAAAATTCAATCCAGGCATCATGATCAGCCAAAGCCGGGACGGTGAACTCATTGCCGGTGTGGCCAATCGAATTGGATGGCGCACCCTCAGGGGATCATCCTCAAGGGGAGGGAAAATTGCCATGGAGGGAATGATCGAGCATTTGAAAAAACACGGATTAGGTGCCCATATTCTTGACGGCCCCACAGGACCGATAGGAAAAGTTAAGGCCGGGGCTATTAAGATGGCTCAGGAGAGCAATGCCGTTGTGGTACCTATGTACACCCATGCGGAAAATGCCTGGTTTTTTAATTCATGGGACAGATTCATGCTTCCCAAACCTTTTTCAAAGGTTACCTTAACCTTTGGAGATGGAATGCACCTTGCCCCGGATGGCACTTCTACTGATTTTGAAGCCCGGCGACAACTTCTTGAAACCACCATGCTGCCCGGACTTATCCTTAAAAACCCTGATACCAGTAGGATTTCATTTCCATAATTTCATTCTATATTCCGGAAATACCTTGCCAGTCAATGAATTGAACATTGTTCCGGAAATAAGTTTTATCCCCGCCATAGATCAAAAGACAATTCATAGCCATTTAGGAGAAATGCCAACACTGGCATTTCTCCTAAATGGCAAAAATAAAATTCTTTCTTTTGTTCTGTTGGCATTTATAATATCATAAAGAAAATCAAACCATTGAGGAAACCTGTTATGATTAAACGCAGACCGTATCGTTCATTTTTAAGTTATATTGATCTTTCTCGGGAATACTATGCTGCTTATGGGTATTCAAAACCCTATGCATGGATTTCCAATCAAAATGTCCCTTTCACCAAACTTGAAAAGCCGCTCTCTGAATGCAGAGTGGCCTTACTGACAACGACAGATCTTGAAAAACTGCCCGGAGAAACCAAACAGGAAAGACACTTATCCAGAAAAGTATACGCCCATCCCGCAGATGATGCCCCGGAGCACTTCTATACCCGGGATTTACAATGGGATGAAGAATCAACCCATACGGATGATAACAATAGTTTTATGCCGCTGAACCGGCTGGCGGAATGTGCTGAAAACGGTCGCATCGGTTCAGCCTCACCACGATTTTATGGGGTTATGACCGATTACAGCCAAGGTAAAACATCAAAGAAATCCGCTCCTCAAGTTCTTGAACTCTGCAAAGCAGATAGTGTTGATGCTGTAATTCTACCCGCCCTTTGACCTGTCTGTCATCAGACCGTGAGTCTGGTAGCCAGGCATCGTGAAGAAAATAAGATTCCCACGGTTGTTGTGGGTTCTGCTCGAGATATTGTTGAGGAATGTGGCGTGGCCCGTTTCCTTTTTTCAGATTTTCCTTTGGGCAACCCGTTTGGCAAGCCCTGGGATAAAGAGATGCAGCGATCAATAATGGACATGGCCCTTTCCCTGCTGCAATATGCATGGCAAGGACGAACAACGGTTCAAACCCCTTTTACCTGGTCTGAAGATGAAACGTGGCGAAAGACGTTCATGCATGTTTCAAAGGATCAGCTTGAAGCATATAAAAAATTGGGAGATGCCCGCCGGGATGAACAGGCAAAGGTCAAAAAAACTTATTGAAATTTTTGTGGGAACCCTCACCAAGATAGTAATTACTCTATTAATTTGATTTTTTCTTTCGCGTATCCCTGACCAGATAAGAATTTCCCGGGCCACGCTTGAGTTCAAACAAATCAATCGCCTTAAAAAGGCTACTTAAATTTTTGTACCCGTAATTTCTGCAGTCAAAAGAGGTTTTATTGGATATGTGTGAACCCACTGGACCGAGAGCCGCCCAACCACTATCCTCCTCCGTGGACTCAATTGCCTGGCGCAATAAATTTATAAGTTTGGTATCAGATTTAAGATTTTTCAATTTTTTTTGTGCTGTACCATTCAGTTCTGGCTCCTGATCTAAAAATAAAAATTTAGAACATGCATTCACAAACGGTGAAGGAGCCTTACGCTCACCAAATCCCAGAACAACCTTACCTTCAGCGAGGGCTCTTGTAACCATGGGTGTGAAATCACAGTCAGATGATACGAAACACATTACGTCGATATTTTTGGTATACATAACATCCATTGCATCAATAACAAGAGCAATATCCGAGGCATTTTTCCCCTTTGTAAGGTCATATTGTTGTATAGGCTGAATCGCATATTCGTGCAGGAGTTCTTCCCAGGGTTTTAAAGATGGGTTTTTCCAATTCCCATATGCCTTTCTTATTGTTACAACGCCATATTTTGCAACCTCGCTCAGAACGTCTTCAAACTTACCTGCAGGTGCATTATCTGCATCTATAAACAATGCTATTTTTTGTTTTAATTCATCCATGTCGCTTGGCACCTCGTTGTGTAATTGAACGTTAGACTAAAATAGAGATAATCATTCCAGATCAAAAAATGCAACAGTAAACTATTACATTGCTTAAATTGATCATTAACAAACTGACTCAGCTCCATACAAGGGCAAAAATCCAAAAACGCCAGGCAAACAAATCCTCTGAAATATATCCTTCTTTGTACCAGGCAGTTACCGGAAAAGGCATTTTAACAGATCACATTTAATCTTGGATCTTTTCCTGTAAGGTGATTTGCGGCAATGTTTGATATATCTGTCGCATCTACTTGAAAACCTTTTTGAGCAAGGAGTATACTCTCCAAGTGTATTAATATTGATGGTCTCGTAAAAAGTCGAAAATGGCAAAATTGCTATTAATAATTTCAGTGGGTTACAGCTGAAAAAATGCCAAAATCTGACTTTTTACAGGTTCATCAATATTTGATCATGAATGTTTCAAAATTTGATAGCATTTCAATCTCTTCCACCAGGACATTTTCAACCCTTGCAGCCGCTGGTCCTTTATTGCACCACTCCACCATCTGGGTGACGGATGGCCTATCTCCTTCAAATATGGCTTCTACTGAACCATTGGGCAGGTTTTTAACATATCCTTTGATGCCAAATTGATCGGCAGTGTTTTTTGTTTCAACACGGTAAAAAACCCCCTGGACTCTACCATTGATGATACTCTTGATTTGAATTTTATTCACCATTGGAAATCCCCCTTATAATTTGTCTTGCTTACCAAAAAATTTAAGAAGTAATCCTTATTTTTTTGGATTTTATATGATTATCAAAAAAATGAGGAGGATTCAAGGAACAGGAATGAAAGATTGGAGCATATTGCAATAATGAAATTTTCAATGTAGACTTTGTCCTTCTGAGTCACCCTGAATTATAAGGAAACAGAAAGATGATAGAGGTAAAAAGAAAGTATTATTGACAGAGGTTGCAGCCCTGGTTTAGACAGGTGATGCAGTTCAGATGCATATTTTTGCATAGCCCAAGGGAGTACATACTCATACCGCAGGATTGGCAGACCATGGGATCCATCTGTTTTGTCACAGGGTTGTACATCATGGAAACATTGATCTTTTGATGGCCTGAAACCAGGGTGGCAAATACTTTGACACAAGGGGTCGTCACGGCCAGGATTGCAACAGGGACAAAGCTGACCCTGATGCTGTACTTGTTCAGCAGATCCTTTTTTTTGGCTGCAAGCTCATCCGGAATCATGGCAATCTTTTCTTTTCTGTCCTGAATGAGTTTATCTGAAATCCCGGTCCTTGAAAGACTTTCCTTCATCTCTTTTTCCAGGTCATTATAGTATTGGTCAAGACTTGCGGAATCTCTTTTAAACCTTCGGTTCATGCTCTTCACAAATTCAAAAAGTTCTTGTTCAACAACATCCGGACCATAGAAACCGACCCATTCATGGATACGCCGGATTTCTTCTTTTGAATATCCCTGGATATTTTTTGTCAGGTATTGTTTTTCTGCATTGATCATCATTCCGGACATTCCAGGAGCCAGGGCTCCCGTGTCAAGATTAAAAGAAAAATCCAGAAGTCCTTGTTTTTGTTCATCACTCTGGGCAAGAAATCTACAGGTCAGGAGAATATATCTTGTTATCATCTCTGCTGTGCCTGTAACCTTTATTTTGCTTTTATAAAACTCAAACTGGTCCCTGATCAGGTTGGTAAATCCTTGAGTCTTGATGTAATGAAACTTCAAGTCAGCCTGAAGAAAAGGCGGCTTTGAGCCTGCCATGGATACAATCCTGTCAAGGAGGGGACTTTGAAATTGTATGGAATAACATTTTTGTCCTCCAAAATTTTCTATACTTTGGGCATCCTTTGCCATTGAAATATATTCTTCCACATCCAGGGCATCAGAAAGACTCTTTGGCAAAAGGGCATCGACAACCTCGTTCCCGAATTCCAGAACAGCACCTTTTTCCTTTAAAAACCGGACGGAAAACTGTGTAAGATCCAGATCTTTTCCTGTAATAGAGCTGTTAGAGTTCATAGGTGTCCCCAAATAATTTATCATCAAGCTCACGGGTTTTCTGATACCCTGTTTTAGCCCTTTTCAATCTTGTTCCCAGGTCTGTAAAGGATTTTTTCCGATCCTGTTCCGATGAAGATTTCACCCAGAGGTCCAGGACAATGTCTCCAAACTCCTTTTCCCCCACGATCCTGCCCAGAATCATGTCTATTTCACCGATTACCATCTCAAACATATTGATCTTACGATCTAGGACATCAAGGATATAATCCTCAATGGAACCTACCGCACAGAAATTGAAAATCCGAACTTCTTTTTCCTGGCCAATCCTGTGAATGCGGCCGATTCTCTGTTCTATCTTCATGGGATTCCACGGCAGGTCATAATTAATCATCCTTGAACAAAACTGCAGGTTTCGACCCTCACCACCGATTTCTGTTGTGACTAAGACCTGGGTTTTATTTTTAAACGCCTCAATGTTTTCATCTTTTTTCTGATTGTTCATTGCTCCATTAAAAAGGGAAAAAGAGATATTGTTCCACTCCAGAAATTCTGCAATATGCTCAATGGTCCCCTTATATTTGACAAAAACAATGACCTTTTCACGGGTGGCTTTGATAACCTTCATAAGAGCCATGTTCTTGGGCGTATCCAGAATGGTCCGGCACAAATTCTTTACCGCCCTGAGTTCTTTCTCATGTTCCAGAAGGTAATCTTCTTTTTCAAGCATTCTGTTCAGGGTCAACTCCACAGCCTTTGGTGAAGATCCTGCCTGGGCCAGCAGGGTTTTCACAATCATTTTTGCCCTGCCCTGCTTTTTTTCGTTAAGGGACATGATCAAAGTTTCCAGTCTCTCATAAAATGCCTTTTCAGCCTTTGTGGGCTCAATGCGGATGGTCTCGGCAAACCTTGGCGGAATATGAATACCAGCCAATGCCCTTGTGTTGCGGATCATAACCTGGCCAAGCAGGTCTTTCAGCAATGCCCGGTTTCTGGGGTCAGTGGGATCTCCCCGGGTCATGAATTTTTCCCTGAATGACGTGGCAGTTGCAAGCTGACCAGGCTTAAGTAAGGTAATGAGGTTATAAAGCTCCATAAGGTTGTTTTCTACAGGGGTTGCCGTTAAAAGAAGGATAAACCTTTTTTTCAGGGAATTGACAAGCTTCCAGTTCAGGGTGGTGCGATTCTTTAAATGGTGAGCTTCATCAACAATGATCATGTCATATTCCCGGGCCGTGATAAAATCAAAATTCTTTTTTGATTTGGCATGGTTAATGGATGCAATGACAAAAGGCTTGTTCCAGAATGTTTTAGGAGCTGATTTAAACCCTGGATCATCTGTTGAGGAAATATCCATGTTGAACTTTGATTTTATCTCCTCCTTCCACTGGCTGACAAGGGGAGTAGGGGTCAAAATAAGGCATGTCTTTACCATGCCTCTTTTGATATATTCCGTCAGTATAATCAAGGCCTCAATGGTCTTACCAAGGCCTACTTCATCAGATAAAAGCGCCCTGCCCCTGAACTGCTTCAATACTTTTTTTGCTGTCTCCTCCTGATACCAGAAGGATTGCACTTCTGTAAGGGAAGACAAACAAATAAGGGTTTCAAAGGATTCAGCAAAGCGAATTTCATGGCTCAGCAAAGCAAGTTCATACCTTTCAGGGCTTGCAGGCTCAATATCTGATAAGGCCTTTAAAAAAGGCTCTTCCTCTATTTTAAACGTTATGGGGACATTGGGAACTTTTAGGGACTGGGGTGGTATGGATCGGGTTTTAGATTTTTCTTTCCTGATTTGATCATTTTTGGTTTGATCATTTTTATAAATTTTCTGTTCCTGTTTCTTCTTTGGCAGACCAGGCCGGGGCAAAATGGTATTCTGCTTTTCCTTATCTTCCTTCGCTAAAATCAGCAACTGACAATATTCTTTTATATCTTCAATTTTTTTCTTTAGTTTTCTTTTGTCTTCGATTTTAAGCCTGGAGAAATTTTCAAGCACAGCATCAACCTTTTCACTGCATTCTTTATATCTTTCCTGGTTAAAAAGGATGAAAACCCTGTTAACTTTCATCTCATCGGTTATCTTTCCGATTCGTTCCAGGCCAGCCATGGCATCCAGCTCCAGGGAAGCGTTCCCCGTGCTTGAACCCATTTTCCCCATGAATCTGAAAATGTCTTCCTCATTGGGCAGGGCTTTAGCTGCTCTATTAAGAAATTTAAGAGCCTGATCCAGATTCCCGACACCAAAAAAATAGCAGGCCTCTTCATAATCAAACCAGCCCTTTTCTCTGGCTGTCTGCTGGGATTTGGATGTTTTGACCTGTTTCTGTTTGGCCTTGCGTTTCTGCTTTTTCCTATCTGTTTTAGATTTTGCCAAAATTGAAACCTTTTACGCTATTTTATTATTCTCATTTTGCCTTTCATTAAAGAATATTATTTATATTAAGTCCAGATCAATTACCAGATTTTTTAAAGAAAACGGCCAAGTTAATCACATCCTGAATGGGATGAAGAATTAACCCACATCGATGATAACGATAGTTTTATGCCGCTGAACCGGCTGGCAGAATGTGCTGAAAACGGTAGAATCGGTTCAGCCTCACCAAGATTTTATGGGGTTATGACCGATTACAGCCAGGGTAAAACATCAAAGAAATCTTCCGGATAATGCAAGTTAGTCTTGAGTTTCCGGTTTGAAAAAAAAATAAAAATGCCTGTCAAATAAAAGCAGGGCCATTTCTGACCCTGCTCTTTCATTAATATATTATTTGTAGATTACTGAACTTCAAAATCAAATATTGTAAAACCTGATGGTGTCTGACTTCCCACAGCATTGTAGCCAA
>Ga0075120_10000995_pt1 | contig 23162 bp, 16 predicted proteins | sample AntAceMetag02UKL_FD_69792 | JGI IMG/M metagenome (GOLD analysis project Ga0075120, IMG submission 69792) | Saline lake microbial communities from Ace Lake, Antarctica - Antarctic Ace Lake Metagenome 02UKL | ecosystem: Environmental > Aquatic > Non-marine Saline and Alkaline > Saline | place...
GGTGTCCAGTACAACGATAGCATCAGAGGCGACCGGTTTTTGATCACGTATCAGGAATTGGCCAAACTGGCCGAGAATGGGTCCTGAAAAGAGCCAAAGGAGTAAAAAAAAGGCCGCTAAGGCGAGAACAAAAACGGAAAAGCGTCTTACAGTCCATTTGGCGGCCATGGCTTTCTTTTTTTGGTTCCTCATACGACTTTGTGGTTGGTCCGAATTGCAATTTTTTTATTAGACAGGATTCACAGGATTGATTGGATCTATTGCTGCCTCTGTTTCCGCCTGCCCGCCATCGCGAGCCGCTCAGGCGAGGCCGACGGGGACGAAACCGAGAAATGGCAATCCCGCTTTCAGCGTGAAAGAAAAGCCAAAGAAACCGATTGTATTATTACCGAACGATCATGTCGCTTCTTCATTGTGTTCTTATTGCCAAAAGAACTCTCTCGAAGAGGGCTTTTGGGTTTAGTTTTTCAATAACCTTTGAACCCTGAACCACGAACCACTGAACGGTTTCTAAATAAATTTATCTCCTTCACTTCGTTCAAACCGCATCTGGGATATTTGTTCAGAGATAAGCCCCAGCATAAATATCAGAATAGAAGTTATAAAAAGCAGTGCGCTCATATTCGTAAACCGCCCCGCCGTAAAAAATGTATAAAGGTAATAGCCCAACCCTGTACAAAACATTATAAAACTGATGGGTAAAAATATCCTCAGGGGGGAGTAAAGGGTACATATTTTTGTGATAATCATAAAGAACCTCACCCCATCCCGGACAATTTTCACTCCACTTTTGCCAGTTTCGCGTGCCAGGACTTTGACTTGCACATATTTTATGCTTCTGCCTGATCTGATCATTCCCAAAGTCAGTGTCGTGGGATAAGAATAGGTGTTTGGCAGGAGATATAGTAGGTTATGTGCCATATCCGACTTGATCGCTCTGAATCCCGAGGTCAAATCTTCCACACGAAATTTTGTTACATAAGACGCCAGCCGGTTGTATATACTGTTCCCAATTGCACGAATCCACGATGCCTGATCTCCCTTTGGCCTGACACCTACCACCATATCGAACTCAGGAATATGCTCAATCAGTTTCTTAAGGTCCTCCGGGTCGTGCTGGCCGTCTCCATCCATAAATACCAAAATCTCACCCGAAGCAATTCTTATACCGCTCTTTATAGCCGCCCCATTACCAATATTATAAGGGTGTTTATAAACCATGGCCCCGACATCGCTTGCCACAGTGCCAGTACCATCTGAAGAACCATCATCAATGACAATAATTTCAAAATCGGGGTAAAGCGCCCTAATCTCGGAGATAACCTTGCCAATAGTCTGAGCCTCATTATAGGCTGGGATGATTATGGAAACTTCTGTTTTGTCCATTTTGATTTCTGAATCCCCTATTTTCTTTTTATTTACAGGGTGTTATTAAGATCGGCACTCTGGAATAGTGATTTCCGATTTATCCCGGAGCTTTCGTAACGTCCCATTACATTGCACTCAGGCCCGGATTTTGCCGGGAGATTGCCCCTTTAATTCCTGATACAGGCGAAAAATCAACAAGACCCAAAATATCAGTGATGCAATACCTATTGTTGCAGCAATATCATAAAAAGAAGCTGTAGGGACCAATAGTCGAAGGGGCAACAGGGCATACATGAAAAACAAAACCCCACTGAGTACTTGTATCGCGACGTAACTCTTTTTATCAGAGACCTGATTTTGACTTTCAACCGGACTTATCAAAGCAAGTAACACAGGTACTAACAACAAAAAGTAGTGATCCCATACTATGTTGAAAGCCATAAAAATCATTAAAAGACCTGCTCCCATTCCTAATAAATCCTCAATGAATCCGCTGGCAGCAGAATTAGTATGGATTTGAATTTCCTTTCTTCTTGCAAGCCAGCAGAATAGAATAAGAGAGGAAAGCAACCCCAAAAGGATCGCTATCGAGATATCTATTCCAAAATAATGGTCGAGCAAACAAGCCAGGCTCAGGTTATTAACCCCTATTGGGCCGGCATTTTTCTGCACACCAACCAAAACCTGAAACCAGCTCAGCCAACAGGTAAGAGAACCGTAGTAGAGAGAGGAATAGGTTAAGGCAATCAATCCCCCTAAGAAAGCGCCGACTATTACGAAAATAAGCTTGTAATATCGTCTTCGGAAAAGCCAGACTATGGCTAATGAAATTGGTACTCCAACAATGTTCGGTTTCAGTAGAACACTTATGCCCAATAGCGCTCCTCCAAGGATAAATGAACAGCGATTATCGACATATCGCCAGATCAGAATACAAGCTCCCAAGAGACCTGACTGTAATCGGGCCAGGTTTGCCACCTCAGTGTCACTATGAAAGGGCGACCAAAATAGAAGAATAAACGAAATTGCTATTAGAACTGTTGAAATATCATTTCCTAATGCACGGCCAATTGCATAGATAGCAAGACAAAAGATGAGAGTTGAAGCAAATTGAAAGATTGCCAAGTCGAAATCATAATCTCCTGAACTGATAGTGGCCAGAGAGGCGTATAACAGAGGGGTTGAGTCCGGCACATGACCTTGATCATACATCTTAGCATTCCATAAGGCAGCCTTTCTAAATCTTGAGTTGTCTTCGTCTTTCAGGGCTCTTTCAAAATTCTTTTTTTCAACAAAATCAGCAAACTTATTTGAATAGAAATTGGGCACATCGGAAAGTCTGACCTCTTGGCTATAAATCCACAAATGATAGAAGTCATATCCAGCTTGCTTCCACGTAAAATGATAAATCTGTAGAAGAGCACAGAGCGAGATACAAAGAGACACAATGGAGGCAGTTACTATCTTTTTGGCCTTTAAAGTTTTCACTTAATAATCCGCTTTGCAAGCTTATGCCGCTATTAAAAATTTGGAAGCAAAAACAAAAAACACTCCAGACAATCATTATCTCTTGGAATCTGACGATTATCCGCAGGAGGATCTTTACACAAGCCCATAGGTATTTGGTTTTTACTACCCCCCCCTCTTGTGGATGATCACGCTTAGATTCTTCCGATCAGGGGCAAGAAATTATAGTCTCTATACTTTGGGACAGTCCAATAAACCCTACAGCCATTCCCATCTTCTAATATGTGCAATAATTCGTAAATGATGATATCTTGCCGCAATTGATTCAATATGTCAACCAAACGAATTCCATCCATTGCATTTTCCAGATTTGACCATACCTATTGACAAAGGCAAAAGGATCTGAAATTGTTCGACCTGTGCGGTTAAATCGGCGCCACAGTTTGAGTTGAATGGGACGCAGATTTACGCAGATAGACTCAGATTGGATATTGATCCTAAATATCTGTGTTTATCCGCGCCCCATATTATAGCAAAGTGAGCCAGCAAACGGTAAATACCTGGATCTCAGATTTCTGATATAAGAGCCCGGCAGAAGGCCGGCCAAAACAGAGTGATCCCTCATTTATGCCGCCTTGTCTGGCGGCAAGAAGCAATCGCCATTAAGAACCCTGCTAATCGTAAAACGTCATAATGAAGCAGTGCCCGTTCCCCGGCAAGGTTAATAATTGACTATGTCCCCTATTAACTTGATGGCCTAACATTTTTTCACGGAGGTGGTAGAACTTCTGCAGAGCACCAACCAGCCTAAACTTGAAGGCCTACAGCCCGGAGAGAAAAAGGAGCCGACTTTCAAAGGTGTCAGAAATTCAGAGACAAAATAGCATGTTCATCCTTGGCATATCCTGCTTTTACCACGACAGTGCTGCGTGCCTCATTCACAATGGAGACATCCTGGCAGCAGCGCAGGAAGAGCGTTTCTCCAGGAGAAAGCATGACCCCAGATTTCCAACAAACGCAATACAATACTGTTTGGCGGAAGGGGGAATTTCAGCACAAGATCTGGACTATGCCGTCTTTTATGACAAGCCGTTTTTGACCTTTGAGCGGCTTCTTTTGAGTTATCTGACTGTGGCCCCGAAAGGCCTGCGTTCCTGGTTAGCGTCGATGCCCGTCTGGTTGGGGAGAAAGCTTCACATTCCAAAGGTGATAAACCAGGAGATTGGCTATGAAGGTGATGTCCTTTACACAGAGCACCACGAAGCCCATGCCGCTTCTGCCTTCTACCCATCCCCTTTTGAAGGAGCTGCCATTTTGACCATTGATGGTGTTGGAGAGTGGGCCACAGCGGCCTACGGATTTGGGAAAGGCAAAGATATCACACTTATCAAAGAGCTGCATTTTCCTGATTCTTTGGGCCTGCTCTATTCTGCCTTTACCTACTTTACCGGTTTCAGGGTGAACTCGGGGGAGTACAAGCTGATGGACCTGGCCCCTTACGGCGTACCCCGGTATAAAGAGCTTAGCCTGTCCGAACTGATAGATTTGAAAGAGGACGGTTCCATCCGGTTAAACCTTTCTTATTTTGATTTTTTGGGTGGCTTGCGCATGACCAACCGGCGGTTTGCCAAACTCTTTTCAGGGCCTCCCCGAAAACCTGAGACAGACATAACTCAAAGAGAGATGGACATTGCCGCAAGCATACAGGTGGTTACAGAAGAAGTCGTGTTGAAGATGGCAAAACATCTTTACAGAGAAACGAGGTTGAAAAATCTTTGTCTTGCAGGGGGCGTGGCCCTCAACTGTGTTGCAAACGACCGCATCCTGCGCGAAGGACCTTTTGAAAACATCTGGATACAACCTGCTGCCGGCGATGCCGGGGGGGGCACTCGGTGCGGCCCTGTCGGTCTGGCACCGTTATCTTAAAAACAAACGGCCGACTCCCAACGGAGATAACATACAGCGGGGATCATATCTTGGGCCTTCTTTTTCCAACAAAACGGTTGAGGTCTTTCTCGAAGAAAACGGCTATCCCTATCACCGACTGAAGGGGGACACGAGGGCGAGAACCATTGCGGGATTGATTGCCGATGGGAAGATTATGGGATACATGGCAGGACGTATGGAGTTCGGGCCAAGAGCACTCGGCGCCCGGAGTATCCTCGGAGATCCAAGGCGGGAGGAAACCCAGACTGTAATGAATCTTAAAATAAAATACAGGGAGTCTTTCAGGCCGTTTGCACCATCGGTCATTGAGGAAAAAGCATCTGAATACTTTGATATTGACAGGCCCAGCCCCTATATGCTTTTGGTTGCAACTGTAAAAAGGGAACGATGTCTTCCTCAACCTTCAGGAGATATGTCGATGTTAGACCGTCTGAAGGTGAAGAGGAGTGATATCCCTGCAGTAACCCATCTGGATTATTCTGCCCGCCTCCAGACCGTAGGCCAGAAGCATAAACCGGACTACCATGAGATCATCTCAGAATTTGAGAAGATCACAGGGTACGCGGTCATCGTTAACACCAGTTTCAATGTACGGGGCGAGCCGATTGTCTGTTCCCCTGAAGATGCATATCAATGTTTTATGCGCACCGAGATAGATGTGCTGGTCCTTGAGGATTGCCTTTTATTTAAACAAGAGCAGCCTGTTTGGGATGAAAAGGGAGATTGGCGAAGTGAACTCCAACTCGACTGACATCGGGCAAATACGCAGGTTCGGAATAGTTGCATTTCTCTTTTTCGGATGTCTGTGCGCCGTAGGTCTCTGGGCAGAAAAGCCAATCCCAACATATATTTTTGGATTGTTGTCTGTGCTCGGGATCGGATTTATTTGCATACCCCGGCAATTGGGCCCGGTTCATGCCCTCTGGCTGAAGATCGTTCATTTGATTAGCCGAATTTTGACCGTGCTGATGCTCACCTTGGCGTACTATTTAGTGCTCACCCCCTCAGGCCTGATAAAGTGGCTGTTTGGTGGACGTCCCATTCCGACCAGGCCCGACAAGAATGCATCGTCCTACTGGGTAGCACGGGACGAGCCAGCACAACCAAAGGAGCGTTTTTTAAAGCGGTATTAGCAAAGCGGCATATCGTAACATAATCGACTGACCGGATATTTATCGAAGCTTGAAAACAGGTAATGAGCAGTTAGGCAGTTGACAATTAGATCTTGTACAAAAAGCAAAAGAAATTTTTTCATTGTTTTTCTTTGCGAGCTTTGCGCCTTCGCGTGAGACCTTTTCTGTTCCGGTTTGTCCGGGTTAGGGGGAATAGATACAATGGCAAATCAATCTATCATCAGTGAGTTCTGGGAATTTTTGAAATTCAGGAAGCGCTACTGGTTACTTCCCATCGTGCTGGTACTTCTTCTGTTCGGGGCCTTGATTGTTTTCACTGAGAGCAGTGCGGTAGCACCATTTATTTATGCACTCTTCTAAGGGGGTTTCTTACCCTTCCTTTAAGCCACATAGAAATTGCCTCTGCAACCACCTCGTTTCCAAATGCCCTCAAATGACACTGATCATTAAATATCTGGTTGCTTTGATATTTTTTCAAAATCGGCAAAAGGTTTAAGTATGAAATACCATATTTTCTTGAAATCTTCTCTGCCATTTCCTGGGGGAAACACAAGTTATCGTAAGGTTTCTTAATTTCAATTTGTGGACTAACTGGAAAATCTACCCGCAGAACCCTAATATTTTTCTCTTTCCAAAGATCAGTAATTTTTCCGGTAAATCGTCACCCTATCCCCAGACTTGATAGTCCGAAATTTATGAGACTGTGGGGATGGTCTGTTTCCCCATGGCATTTCCCGGTAGCCCAAAACGATTTTGTCATATCGACCTGATGCGTTTCGTACTATATACTGTGCCACATCACCATCAACAGTGCATAGAATATGCTTTCGAATAATGATCCATTTCGCTTTTTTGACAAGCGAAAGATCCTCACCTGTTAAGCCCCCTATAACCCGCATCTTTGTATAGAACTTTAGAGGTAAATCGCCATATGTTATTGCCACTATATCGCTGTCAGTACCATTTGCATTAAGGTATTTTGCTATGCCTTCATTTGGACAATCATAGTCTGAAATTATTTCCTCTAAGTAATCCAGGAAGTTTAGATATTTCATGCCTTCCCTGTGGGGATCGTTTCTCCCATATTGATAGTCGCAATAAATGACTAATCCAAATAGCACGGCCATTGTTACAATCCCTGTCTTAAAATACTTTCCTACAATTGATCTCAATATGATTGCAGTAACTATGCAAAACATCGGAATGAGCTGAGTCAAATATCTGAAAAAGGGATCAGGACTTGCGATCGATAATGCTGTAATAGTCAATATGATGAACAGGACCAAAAGCAGCAGGTTGCCCCACAATTTTGTATCTTTAAAAATGGCATTCTTTATACTCTTATTCTTAATGCAAACAAAAATGCCTTTGAAAATTGGAAGCAACAACAGAAATAGTGGAAAAATGTAATAGTGAATGTGAGACAGGTTCTTCCTAAAAAACGAGAAAAACTCATTATCGAAAAGCCTGTAGCCATACAGGTTTACATATCTCATTCCCGAAATCCAGAAAAGCCAAGGGAGATTCGCTAAACTGACAATCAGAGAAAGTAAGAGTACTCTTCCTAATCGTTGGCGACAGCAAATCAACGCATGGATTACGACGGTCATCAGCAATGTGGCAAAAAACAGGTGGTTGCAATAAAAAACCAAAATCGCTGGTACTGCATATGTTACTGAACCGCCCTTCCTATTTTCCAGTACCATTCCATAACCATAGAGACTCAGTAGAGAAAAAAAAGCAACCGGGGCATAGTATCGTGATTGGCGGCACAAAAGCAGAAAAGGGACCGAGATCAAAAGCAGAACTGTCGCCATTGCCGCCACTTTCCTATCTTTAGTAAGAAGCAGGGTAAAAAAGTAGGTCAACATCGTGGTGGCAATGCCGAACAGTGCAAACGGGAATCTTGCTTCAAATGTACCAACACCAAATATCTTGAAAGATGCAGCTACAAGATAATGTGGCAACCATGGATCTAGGACCCATAGATAATCCTTTCCATACGAAGTGAGCCCTTCCTGGCTAAAAAAGTTTTTTCCATCATAACCGAGTGGAATACCATGCTTGAGAATTGTTTTGGCAACCAGTGCCGTTTCGGCCTCATCCTGCCAGAGGTAGCGGTTTCCAAGATTGGATAAAAACAACACCGATGCAGCAATCAACACTATGGCAAGAAACAGACGTTGGTTTTTCATGATAAGACCCTGATTTGGGAAAACGCAGAGCTATAGCGCTTTTTATGTTTAGCGCATAAATTACGAGTCGATATAATCTATAACATATTCTAATGACTTGGAGGTTCTGATTTCTTTGGCTTCAGGAGAAAAAGAAAATATCTTTTTTTGGTGGTTTTAATCAATTCAAGATGTTTGGATTGAAAAGCATGGAACAATTCCTTGTTTCTGGCAGTAAATGGACTCCGGTCTCCAAACATATAACGAATATCATATAAAATGTGGGTAAATCCCCGGTTTTTCAACTCCTGATAAACCTTTTCAGGTGTCGTTGCACCAGAGAGTATCTTCTCCATTGTGTGTGCTTCCATAACCGAATCGGAGTAATAGGGCCGATCACAAAGGTATCCCGGGTGTTTCATATAGATAAAGAAGATCTTGGCGTTTTCCGGCAAATACGTGTTGACATATTGAAACATGCTATAGGAGGGAACCATTCTATCTAAAAAATCATTCCGGCTTTCCCGGCCTGAAATTACCTGAATGGGGCTGATGACTTGAAAATCCTTGAAGATGTAGTAACCGTTAAAGCCAAGTCCCCCTGCAACACTCACCAGAAGCACGCTGAATAGCAGTACACTTTTCCGACGATAATACCCCAGAACATACCCCAACATAATGGCGAGAAAAGGGAATATTGGTATCAAATAACGAATCTGGTGGACCGATGTGGTCCAAAACAGGAATGTGATTCCACAATATACCATTGCGATTTTCAATGCGGCAGGTATATTTCGTGTCCACACGGCAAAAGGCAGCGTCAGGATAAACATTGGACCCAAGATTCCGTCAAACACCGGGCTGTTCATTTTTGCGTGGAAACTTACATTCCAGGGCAGCAGCAGGTAATCAATAACGTCCCGTCCCATTCCCAGGTTTCTTAGAAAAAGGTCATACTGTCTTGATAGTTCCATATCCCATCCAGTGCCCCCGAATATAGAATAGAGAAACGGATATAAAGGATTCCCTGTCAGGACCCAATTCTTAATATAAAAAGGACTTCCTACGACGAGCACGCTCAGGAGATAGAGCCCAAGAAACCTCAATGCTTCACGGTTTCCAATTTTTTTAAGGCGGGAAATATATAGTATGCCCAGACAACCCATAAAGGGGAGCAGAAGAGCTGAGTATTTGGTCGCCATTGACAAACCGGTGAAGACTCCGCAAAGCACCAGCCACTGGACCTGTTTCCTTGAGAACCAGTTCAGGAACGCATATACCGAAAGAAAAATATAAAACGTGATGCTCAGATCGTTATAAGCCATGTGGGAATTTACAAAGATCGAAGGTATGGAGAAAAAAACAAGTAACGGCAGAAAGATGAACAATGCGTTTGGAATAAAGTGTCTGGTAAACTGGTACATGCCTATTAAGATGAAAACGGCCATGGCAAAATGAATCCCCTTGGCCACAATGTCACCACCAAGAAGGAGTCCAATTACATACAACATCTCGTTGTTGAGCGGATAGTTTGAAAAGAGATTGCCGGGAATAAAATAGAAACCGTGGTGTTCCAAATACAGCTTGGGGGCACCGAGATGATATGTCAGAGCATCGTTTCCAATCGCCGGCGTTAGGACGAGTAACAGGCCTAACAGAAGACATATCAACAACAAAAGCCCTGTAAAGATTTCAGGAACAGTGAACTTTGACTTTTCTGGTTCTGATTGTTTTGAGCCAGATGGCCATATTTTCCAGCCTATCAAAGAAAACACCGCAGAAACCCCTAAAAAAAGATATAATGTGGAGGGGTAAAGGAGCTGGGTCGCTCCAAGGATAAAAACTAAATAACTCAATATCCCAAAGCCAATACCGGCGCCGAAAATGAGGTTCTCACCTGAGGATACGCCAAACAGAGATATTTTTAACAGAATCAGCTTGCCCAAACCTACTGCAATTAGACAGAGCCCAAGGATAAAGGCTAGATTTAAAACGTGTTGGATTAATGTTTCCGCCATTATTGCCTCAGCTAAACAGGTGCGCTGTCAAGCTTTCTGACATTAACTAATGCGTTATTCTGAATGCCCCTTAATAACTGAAAGAAGGATCCCATCTCGTCTGATAGCATATACCACCTGCTCTTCGGGGAAATTCTGATGTAGACCGTATCGAACCGTAGACAGATAGTAATCGAAATCCTCCGGCAACTTGGCCTCTTTTATTTTCTCAAATATGACATGAGCATTAATTCGCTTGTCTAAATAGCGGAGGGCGCATGGGGCCGAGAGGTCATTAGCTGCGATCAGAACCCTCAGCGGACTATGGGTTTCTTTTTGCCGCTGATTGATCCATTCGGCCCCTTCTTTGTAGCTGGAGGCCCAGTAGTCGGTTTCGTAACGGTTGTGCAGGGAATTTGGTGTTCCTGTCAAGACGTTGAAATAGCTCGTCTGGTAAGGGTGCATTGTGAATATTGAACCTATACTCAGGATAAGGATACTGGTCGTGGCAATGGCAGCCGCAGTTCGACCAATGAACTTCCCCATCTGTTTATAGATATAGTCTGCCCCTAATCCGGCCATAAGGGCCAATCCAGGCAGGATAAACAAAATATGCCGAATACCGTCATAAATATTGGGGGTGAAAATAATAAAATATAGAATAGGGAATAATGTCCAGATCTGCGTTCCAAAGATCAGAAGAGACCGCGATGAGCGCCAGGAACGAAGTTGTTCAGTGATTCCCCCGATAAATCCGACGTCACTCAAAAACAGGATATTCAACGGCGTGCAGATAATCAAAAACCAAGCCAGATAATATGAGGGCAGTTGATCGCTCATGTGGACTGTGCCCTTGAAAAGAACCGGGTATGTCACATCGAAGGAACTCGAGGCTAACAAAGATCGGATCGGATTAAGTATAGGGTTCTGGTGAGCATAAGGCCAAAAACTGATCATGACAATCCATGCCACAACAAATATAACCGACATACGCAAACCCAAAAAAAATCCTTTTTTCCAGCCCGTCTGACCGCTCCTCTTGGCGTCTGTCTGCAGCAACCAGAATACACCGATGAAAACCATATAGAGAAACAGGAACATCCCACCCGGCCGCATACTCAATGCAAGACCGATTGCCACTGCGCAGAAACCCAGATCCCACTTCCCAAACCGGTTTTGAAGGAAAAGGCGCATCATTGAAAATATGGACCAACAGACAGCGCAGGCAAAGGGAATATCCTTGGGATTGGTGAAGGCATGGCCGACAAAACGGGGCATCAGCAGCAAGGCGAGGACCGCAAAAAACGCCACCCGCTGGTTTCCAAAGAGCTTCCCCAATCCGGCCAGAGGGGGCAACGTGAGAATCGCGAAGATACTTATCAAAAGATTCCAGAACCTGACAGGTTCAAGCCCAAAAAGCCAGTGCATAAAAGCACTTGAAAGGACAAAGAGTGGCCCTTTATCTCTTATATTCCCCATTTCAAGAAAGCTGAAATCAGAGAACCCGCTCCGATAGTAATTAAGTATCCTTTGGCCGTATTCCATGTGAGCGCCCGCATCCCAGGTCAGGCCGAAATCATCGAAAAAAACAAGAGCACCGGGCAGACACAGAAAGGCCAAGACCCACTCCCAGTGGGCGATCACCCACGTCAAACAAATGGAATGATTCCTGGTCAAAGTCATAATCGCTTTATGGCTGTGGCTCACCTGGCTTCCCATCCGATTTCAGAAGACCCTTTTGCACCTTTTCAAACAGTTCCTGAACGCCGTGTTTTGCCCATTCTTTTTCCGGAATATCCCGCAGAACCCTTACAGCATCCCTGTATCTTTTCATCTTAATGTAATTCAATGCCAGATTCTTGTGGAGAGGAACCGAGTCAGGGGCAATCTCCAGGGCTTTTTCCAGCACAGAGGCGGCCCTTTCGTAATCTCCCTTTGTCGTATATGCCGCGCCCAGGTTCGTGCGGTACTCGATATTATGAGGGCAATGTATAACAGCCTTCCTCAGGTACTTGGACGATTCGTCAAGGTTTTTCAATTTAAAATAGGCCGCCCCCATATTATTGAACCATTGCCCCCGCCTTTCACGAGTCATAGACAATGCTTTGACCTCTTCCAGGCAGGCCAAAGCCGCATCAGGTCGACCGGTATCTATTAGGAGGGCTGAGTAGTTGAGAAAATTCATTTCATCCAGGGGATAGCGGTTCATGGCCACAAGAAAATATTTCTCCGCAATGCTGTGCTGTTTCTTCTCAAACAGATTCTCAGCCAACCCACCGGCATAGTAGGTGTTATGGAAATTCAACACTTCCTGCCTGAAAAAGTTGCGTTCATTGTTCCACAAACTGCTGTTAAGGATATACGAATATCCTCCGAAATAGGCTAACAGCGCACAAAGAGCTCCCCTTGCAACAAAGCGATTTGCCTTCAGGAAACTCCTTATGCCCCGAACAAATACAATCGTCAAAAAAGCCATGGGGAAATAGAGCCATCTCATAGAGACCAGGCTAATTGCCGATGTAGGAACTAAATTGAGGATGGGGAAAAGGAGCACATGAAATGAAAGAACTGAAAATAACATTAGTCTATTTTTTCTTAGTCTCCAGACAAGCGTCCCGAAAAGCCCCGTGTAGAAAAGTCCTGCCAGAAATTGCCAGTTCAGATAGGTGGAGGGATAATCAACCACGAAACTATGGAGCCCATAAGGCAGAAAAATTAACTTTAGATTCCACAATACGACATAAGGAGCAAAACAGACGCTTTTCAGGAGGTCTACTATTTGAAATGGCGAGACGTAAGAAATGACCGCGGCTTTCCTCATAATAAAATAGGATGCCATGACAATAATAAATGGCAGATAGCTGAACAACTCCTCACGCATATTTCGCCTTGTCCGGGACAACAGTCTCTGATATAGAAAAAAGACGGGAAGTAACATAAGGCCCATCTCTTTCGATAGGATGGCCAGGGCGAATGTCAAAACAGATGCCATCCGGTTCAAGCGGCTCCCGCCTTCCCAGCTTTTGATATAGAAAAGGAGAGAGGATATGGAAAAAAATGATACCAGGAGGTTACATCTCGAGCTAATCCAAGAGACAGCTTCAGTGTTTACGGGGTGAAGGGCAAAAATAAGCGTCGCCCACAATGCGGCGTAGCGATCATTGATCAGCAATTGGAGTAAATGAAAAAGGATAAAGCAACAAAAAAGGTGCAAAACGAGGTTTGTGGTCCTGAACCCCGGAGCATTCAATCCCCATACCATATAGTCGATCGAGAAAGATAGATGTTTGAAGGGCCTGTAATAACCGGTATGATAGTTATCAGCACTGGACTTATCGGAAACGCCATCCTCTTGGGCAAGGTAAGAGACTGGCGAATGAAAGGCTCTTATATAGGGATTGTTTTGTATAAGGGGCCGATCGTCCAGAAAGAATTCTCCCGAAAAAGTAGGGAGATAAACAAGGATTACCAAGACCGTCACAATAAGATACGGCCAGAGCCTCAAGTATTTTTTTTTACGTGTCATCAAGTCACGACCTCAGAAAAGCGAATAGGAAATCATGAAGATCTTTGACGTTGACTCTGAGACGCGCCTGTCAGCATGCCACAGGAATGTCTTTGCTATTTGTCACCATCTCCATCATTGTGGTTAAACGCAGTTAAAAAGACCCCTAACCTCAACAGAACCCAGCGTAACCTGCGAAAGGATTATGCTGACATCGGCCTTAGACAGTAGCCCTTGACCAGTGCAGGGAAGTGCTCAAACTACCGGGAGGGCCAAAACCCATTACCATTGGGTGGTCATCTACGTCAAACAAGAAGAATGCTTCGCGGTTACGGCCATGGCTGTGTTACGGCTGTCTCTCCCCTTGACTTGCCTTCCGATTGCAAAAGACCTGTTTCTGCCTTTTCAAGAAGTTCCTGGACACCATACTTTCCCCATTTCCCTTTTGGAATATCTTTCAAGATTCTGGCAGCATCGCTGTACCGCTTCATTTCAATGTAAGTCAAGGCCACTTTTTTCAGCAAAGCAACAGAATCCGGAACAATTTTCAGGCCTTTTTCCAGCATAGAAGACGCCTTTGCGTAATCCCCGTTTGCCATATATGCACTGACCAGGTTAGCGCGGAACTCGGCATTATAGGGGCAATGTATAACCGCCTTCAAAAAATACTCGATCGATTTAGACCGGTCCCTCAGATTAAAATACGCCGCTCCCATATTGTTGAACCATACCCCCTGCCCGTTAGGTGCCATAGACAAAGTACCCGCCTTTTTGAGATAAGCCAGGGCTACATCGGGTCGACCGGTATTTAATAGAAGGTGCGAATAGTTAACATAATTCACTGCATCGAGGGGACAGCGGTTGACAGCTATCTGAAAACATTTCTCCGCATACTGGTACTCTTTTTGTTCAAATAGATTCGCAGCCAACCCACCGGCATAGTAATAGTTGCCAAAATTGAGCACTTCTTGCCTGAAAAAGCTGCTTTCATTATGCCACAAATTGCTGTTAAGGATATAGGAGTATCCTCCAAAATAGGCCAATATGGCACAAAGAGCCCCTTTTGCAACAAAGCGATTTGCCTTCAGGAAACTCTTTATGCCCCGAACGAATACAATTGTCAAAAAGGCCATGGGGAAATAGAGCCATCTCATAGAGACCAGGCTAATTGCAGACGTGGGAATGATATTAAGCGTTGGAAGAAGGAGCACATGGAATGAGAGCACCGAAAACATTATTAGGCTGTCTTTCCTCAGTCTCCAGACAAGCGTCCCGAAAAGCCCCGTGTAGAAAAGTCCTGCCAGAAATTGCCAGTTCAGATAGGTGGAGGGGTAATCAACCACGAAACTATGGAGTCCGTAAGGCAGAAAGATCAACCGCAGGTTCCACAGTATGACATAAGGAGCAAAGCAGACGCTTTTCAGGAGATCTACCATTTGAAATGGCGAGACGTAAGAGGTGATTGCGGCTTTCCTCAGAAAGAAGTAGGCTGCCATGACTATAATGAACGGTAGATAGCTGAACAACTCCTCACGCATATTTCGCCTTGTCCGGGACAACAGTCTCTGATATAGAAAAAAGACGGGAAGTAACATAAGACCCATTTCTTTGGATAGGATGGCCAGGGCAAATGTCAAAACAGATGCCATTCGGTTCAAGCGGCTCCCGCCTTCCCAGCCTTTGATATACAAGAAAAGGGAAGATAGGGAAAACAGCGCTACCAGTATATTGTCTCGCGATCCGATCCATGAGACCGACTCGGTGTTTACGGGGTGAAGGGCAAAAATGAGGGTTGCCCAGAATGCGGTGTAGCGATCATTGGCCAAAAACTGGAGAAAATGAAAAAGGACGAAGCAGCATAAGAGATGCAAAAGGAGGTTTGTTGTCCTGAACCCCAGGGCGTTCAACCCCCACAATCCATAGTCCAGCGAGTAAGTTAGATTTATGAGTGGCCTGTAATAACCAGTATGGTGGTCACCTGCACTGCACTCATCGGTAACACCGTCCTCCTGGCCAAGATAGGATATCGGTGAATGAATATTCTTCACGTAGGGGTCATTTTCTATAATCGGCCGATCATCAAGAAAGAACTCTCCAGAAAAGGTGGGAAAATAGACAAGGGTCACCAAAGCCACAAGGAGAAGATACGGCCAGAATTGAGAGTATTGTTTCTTAAGTATCATCAACCCAGTAACCTCCGAGGAGGAAAATAAGCAATCATGAAGATCTTTGATCTTAACTCTGAGACGCGCCTGACAGCCCGCCGCAAGGATGTCTTTGTAGTTGTGACTATCTTCATCATTGTGTTATCTGTCTATTCCAACACCTTCGACGCTTCCTGGCATTTTGATGATGGCCCCAACATACTGAATAACAGGGCCCTTCACTTGACCCATCTCAACTGGCAGGATGTAAAAAAGAGCTTTTTTGCAAGCTGGGACGGAGGCGGAAAGCTTTACAGACCGGCCGCATGCCTTAGCTTCGCTCTCAACTACTATTTTGGCAGAACCGAGGTGCCAGGTTACCATGTAGTCAATCTCGCAGTTCACTTTATAGCCTCATTGTTCTTGTTCCTATTCATCCGCAACACTCTGAACCTTCCCCTGCTGAAACCAAGATATGGATTGAATAGTTATTCAATTGCCCTTCTTGCCACAGTTCTCTGGGCAATCAGCCCGGTTCAGACCCAGGCCGTTACCTACATAGTCCAGCGGATGACCAGTATGGCAGGAGCGTTCTTTATCATATCAATGTATTTTTACCTTAAAGGAAGAACCTCCACTAATACCTCCCTAAGATCAATGTACTATATCTTTTTTGTCGTCTCCGGCATATTAGCTTTCAACTCAAAAGAAAATGCTGTCATGCTCCCCATAAGCATCTTCATCTTCGACTTTATTGTCATCCAAGGGATAAAAAAAAAGAGCATGAAGAGGCATTCCTTTGTATTATTAATCGCAGTGGTCACGTGCTTGATTGGGTCCTTTCTTCTTAAAGGCTTTTTCATCTTCGACCCCGAAAAGATACTGTCTGGTTACGATATCAGAGGGTTTACCTTGCTTGAAAGACTGATGACAGAGCCGCGTATCGTTTTATTCTATATTTCGCTTCTATTCTACCCTATGCCCTATCGATTGTGCTTTGCCCACGATATTTCTGTATCGAAAGGGTTATTTGACCCTCCAACGACTATAATAGCTATTCTGATTATTTTCATACTGCTTGGCCTGGCAATAGTGAAGGCAAAAAGATGGCCGCTTGTTTCTTTTTGTATCCTTTTCTTTTTTTTAAATCATATTGTTGAATCAACATTTCTCCCCCTGGAACTGGCCTTTGAACATCGAAACTACATCCCCTCCATGCTGTTCTTTGTCCCTCTAAGCATATTATTTATGAAGGGTATAAAAATCTTCTCAGATAAAGTGTCAATGCAGATTATCATTGCCGCCTTTGTAATACTGGTTCTCATAGCCTCTGGCAACAGCACATTTGTCCGCAACTTAGCCTGGAAAACAGATGAAACCCTGTGGTTAGACGCCGTTGAAAAAAGTCCAAACCTTCCCCGAACTCATCATAACCTCGGGAAGTATTATGATGACATTGGCCTGAAACGCACAGCCCTGAAGCATTACCAACAAGCGCTAAAGTTACCGGAGGGATCGAACCGGCATTCCCATTATATAACCAACTACAACATTGGGTTAATTCACAAATCCCTCAAGGACGCTGATAATGCCAGAAGGTATCTTCTCAAGTCAGTGGAACTCGAACCCCGCTTTTCACCCGCCCATACGTCCCTTGGCATCATGTGTATTGAGGAAGGTCAAAATGAAAACGCACTGGATTATTTTATAAAAGCGCTCTCTCATGACATAAGTTCCCAAAAGGCGCGAAACTATACAGGCCTTACTCTACTACGACTGAACCGGACTGAAGACGCTATCGGGCAATTTGAAAAGGCCCTCAAAGCAACCCCCAATGACCTGTATGCATTAACGCATATCGGCGTTGCCTATAAATGCAAAGGCGCATTCAATAAGGCAAAAAGGTGTTTCAACAAAGTACTCAGCATCGACCCGAAATATGTCACAGCCTCTTTGCATCTGATTGAAACCCATTCCCTGAGAGGCCAGGGAAAAATAGCGGAGCAAACAGCAGAAGACCTCATTGCCCAGTTTCCCGACGACAAGCTTTCTCTCCTCATTGATAAAAGAATAATCGAAACTGAACCGCTGTTAGAGGCACCTAACCTGCAAATTATTTCACCGGTCCTTGAAGAGACCCTCATCAAAAAAGGTGTCCAATATCGTGCTCTGGCCCGAAAGCTTAAGAGCCATAGGACGCACAAATTTGAGCAATACAAAGTTAACGAGAACCTGCCACTACAAAGCCACCCGTTCACAGTTCACGGAAAGTAGAATGAAGGGCCAGTGTCCTTGTCGGGATAGATCAACTCTTTTCTCCCTAATTTGTTTAAGATGTCCCTTTGAGAACCGCCATCTCTCACAAATACAATGGACGTCGGATCTGAATATACGTATACCCACCTCTTTTCTGTGGCTATCAAGCGCTGATAGAGACGATTTTGTCTTCCAAGGATAATGTCAGCCGGATACTTTTCCAACAGATCCTTAAGCCTGGCTTCATCCCCGGCGGCCGCAAAATGATCTCTGAGAACTTCCTCCGGATAGACCGTCCTGAACCGTCCATCTATCGATACTTTACAATCAGGGTAAAGTTTCCAGATGGCGTATTCACCCCATTCAAAAGGAATAAGAATATCTCCCTTTATCCCGTTTTGTTTCAGAAAACAGACGGCAGATACAGGGTATACTGTTGGGTCAACAATGATGTTACATTCTGCTTTAACATACTTATAGCCGGCAAAGGCGCTCTGATACGATATCAGGAGTAGAAGGAAAACACTCAACAGGACATAGCTTGAAAATGACCGGATTCTATCAAACAGGCCCATCCTCTTCACCATAAGCGAGATATTTTCCGTCAAATAGGGGGCTGCCACAATGGCAAAAACCGGGGCGTGTCTTTGGTGCATGAACGCGTAGATCAGGGCAATGATGATGATCCCTATCTCCCAGTATCTTCTCTCTTTGTTTCTGATAAAAAAAGAACTTGCGAAAAGGAGAGCCAACAATTTAAATCTGAAATATGAAAGATCAAACACCGCCACAGGGTTCCACTCGCTGATACCTCGAGGTAAGCGTAACGTCTCGTACAGGAAACTCAGAAGGTGGTAGCCGTAGGGGTTGATGAGGACCGCCAACTCAGTTAAGATCAGCCAAAAAATCATACGCTTGAGATGCCCTTTATCTCTGTTTCTCATCCGACAGGTGACATACTCACAGGCCACCGCGACTGGGAACATCCCGACCCCTATCAGGAATCCCCCGTGGCAGTTGACCCAGACAACCATGATCATCGGCAGAGACCACAGCAGATTTTTCCCTCTCTCAAAATAGAGATGGAAGCTATACAGAAAATAGGCGGCAAAAAGAAATGTGAGAATCTGGGGTCTGATCATAAACCCCGGGCACATCACAAACACGGAGAGCACAAATACCATTCCGTATACGATGGGTTCACAGGTCCGGTGGAAACTGATTTTTGAAAGGAGATAGACAATGGAAAAACCCACGAGCAGCTTGCCGATAAGCAGTCCAGGAGAACCGAAACCATGGTAGGCAAAGTACATGATCAGTTCCGATAACCACTCGTGATTAATCCATTCAGATCCGAAGGCAGTATAAGAATAGATATCAACACGCTGAAAGGCCATCGCATTCCACATATCTTGCCCGAATTTGATATGTCCCCAGAGATCGGTATCTGCAGTTACAAATGAGAAGAAATAGAAGGCAGAGCTGTAGACCAGAATCCTTATAAGGAGATTGACGGTCTTCTCCAAGACAGGAAGACTTCTATCATGTTTTAATGTGGTAATCGCCCCATTCATCGATCTGGTTCTTTTCTTCACAGTGTGTTATGGTTTCCAAGTTTGTAACTTTTTTGATTATGCTTACTCTTGAAATTTATTTACTATTCCTTCACCGCCCGCTTCGCTCAATACGCTGAGGTCGCAGGGGTTACTTTTTTATTTATTTTCCTTTGAGGGGAAGGAAAATAAATCACAACAAGCCTAACGGCACAAGTCGTATTCTTGCGAATTTTGCGCCTTTTTGCGGCTGCATCTCTTTTAAAATGGCAAGAGGTATGAAGATCTTAAGTCATTCCAGAACATCAGATCAGGATTATACATTATACGCCCTTGTCTTTTTAGTGGCAATAGGCGCGAGGATCTTCTTCCTTATCTGGATCGATGAGCCGATCCTCTTTTTCAAATATTCCTACTTTGCTGATAAATTAGCCAGTGGAGGAGATATTGGAGAGAGAATTGTCGATCTTAGCCCCTTTTACCTTTACTTTCTGACCTTTCTCAAGAAAATAGGAGTAGACTGGGCTACGGCTAAATTGATTCAGTCTTTCGTCGGCGCTTTCAACGCCCTCCTGATACTTGCCTTGGGAAGCCGCCTCTTCAACAAAACCGCAGGCCTTTTCGCCGCACTCATCTACGCCCTGTATGGCAATGTGATCATTTTAGAGTCAACACTGGAACCTACTGTCTTTATTCTCTTTTTTAATCTTCTTCTGATTTATTTTCTGGTCCTTGCAAAAAACGGCTCCAGAGTCCCTTCTCAAACCGCTGCCCTGATAGTAGCCGGAGGACTTTTTGCAGGGCTTTCGATCATAACAAAACCAAACTCCCTGTTGTTTATTCCTTTAGGAATCGCCTGGTTACTGCTTTTTGCCCCCAGCTACCTGCCATTTGGTAAGCGATTCTTCCGGTCCATACTCTTTTGCGGCGCTGCCTTGGTAGTTGTTGCCCCTGTGACCATAAGAAACTATGTCAAGGTGAACGACTTTGTCCTTGTGACGGCAGACGCGGGAAAGGTTTTCTACCATGGAAACAGCAGGGACGCGACTGCCTTAGAAGGGGTTAATCTCCGGGACCATGGTGGTGATGATGAGAGAACCGGTGAGCCAGACTACGCGCATGTAATGTTTCGCAAAACCGCTGTCAGGCATACCGGCAAGCCCATGTCCCCTTCCGAATCGTCGTGGTTCTGGATAAAAAAGACGTTAGGCGACATATTAGCTGATCCGACACAATACCTGAAACGAGAAATAAAGAAGTTTATCTTTTTCTTCACCGACTATGAGGTGCACTACATCGCCTCGGCCCACGCAGAATACAAAGAGACCCTCCGCTTCCCCCTGATTCGATACGGTATTATTATCTCATTAGGTGTCTTAGGCATGATCCTTTCGCTGAAGAGGTTCAGGAAACTTTTTATTGTGTATGGCGCCATCGGGGTATACCTGTTCGCCGGAATGCTGTTTTTAGTCCAGTCAAGATACCGCACACCTGCCGTGCCTTATCTGTGCCTTTTTGCAGGAGGCGCAATCTACAGTCTGAAAGAAATGATATACGCCAGGAGATTCAAGCCCTTTGGCATATCCATTTTGCTTAGTTGTGTTCTATTCGTCATTAGCCACTCTGTCTTCAAGGGTGAAATTCTAAAACAGGACCGGTGGCAGGAAGCCACAAAAATATGTTATCAGATGCGTGCACGCCCCCTGTTCGATAAGGGCAGGTACAGAGCAGCAATCACTCAATTAGACCGGTGTTTGGCTATTGTGCCCCATTTCAGGCCTGCGCTCAATCTTAGGGGCAGGGCCTACGCCATGATAGGTCAATACAAAATGGCGGAAACTGATTTCAAAAGACTTATTTCATTGAGACCCGTTAACCCCCAGGGCTACCGAAATACCGGCTTTATCTATCTGCTTCGGCGTGAGACAGATAAGGCCAGGCTCTATCTCACAAAGGCCCTTGCCTTAGCACCCGACGACAAAAAGGTGAAAGAGGCCCTTATAGAGTTGAAATAGGCTACACAAAAAACGGGGAAAAAGGATACCCTTTTCCCCCATTTAGATAGGAAGAACAAAGCAACGCTACCTTAGCTTTAGCTCACCCTGAATACGCATTCCAAGGGCGGCATAGCCAAACGTCTCTGGCCTGGCCCTGAGGACCAAATTTTTCAAACAAGAATAAAAACATTTAGGTTTTATGAACCATCGATGGTTCCGTTAGCATCAACGGTATATGTTCTAGTACCGCTTGTGTGAGCGGCACTGATCGTTAGACCACTAATTGTGCCGGCGCCATCAAATGTCACACCAGCTGTCTGCCTATATCCATAGGATGTAATATCACCCGCGGCAACCGTCCCATCAGGATAATCTGAAAAATAGGCCTGTGCGGCTGTAAACGCATTCTTGGCATCAGCATTTGACGAGGCATTGAATCCTCTTTCCCTGTAAGCAGAAAACTGAGGGATGGCAATGGCCGCTAAGATACCGATGATTGCGATAACGATCATCAGCTCAATAAGGGTAAAACCCTTTTGATCTTTCTTTTTGTTGAATCTATTTAACATTTTTTGCTCCTTTCTGTTTAATTTTTTTGAAACGTTAATAACCGGATAAAAACTTCCTTGGAGAATCAACACCTCCTTTCATTTTTTTTTATTCGTTGTTAGTTATTGGTTATTAGTTATTGGGCACTCGTTAATAGTTATTTGTTATTGGTTTTTAGTTATTTGGAGCGGGGTAAAATTGCTAATTGCTTGTTACAATGCCTCCGGGTCCGATGACAGTATATGTCTTGTTACCGTTGTTATGGGAACCGGTAATCGTATATGCATTGTCATCACCGATCACACTGACTTTAACATTTTGTGTCTGTCTGAAGCCATAAGAAGTTAGATTGGCAAGATCACTGCTATATGTTTTGTTATCATCATAATATGCTTCCTGGACAATAGCAACATTCTTAGCGTCAGATATACCCCCTGCGTTGTATCCCCTCAGCCTGTAAGCATTAAACTGAGGCACAGCAATGGCAGCAAGAATCCCGATGATGGCAATGACGATCATCAACTCGATTAGGGTGAAGCCCTTGGGGCATTTTCCTGTCACTCACTGAGACCAGTTATTTGTTATTGCGTAATGGGTATTGGTTATTGGAGATCTGTTATTCGTTATTAGGCACTCGTTAATGGTTATTCGTTATTTGCAACTGATTCGCACTTAAAAATATTAAGCAATTATTATGCCACAAAATGAAGAATCTTCACATTATATGAATACATTCTTTTATCTCAATAGGTTATCTGCCTTTATTGTACCCGCTTGCAGGCAGTTCGTCGTCTTCCAAATCCGGTTTTCCGTGGGTTTATGACATTATTTGTAAGATTTATGACAATTTTTGTCAGATATGGGCCAAAAAGGCTCACGCAAATTAGCCACCCCGATGAAATAGAAAAGAAAAGGGCCCCGGTTAAATGGTCTCCGAATTGAACGGGATAAACATTTCATAGGGCAGGCAGAACCACGCGGACCCAATCAAATCCGAAAAAATGAACTTATTAGCCCTGTGGGTATTTAGGAATGCGAAATTCTCCAGGAAACCCTCTTGCTTTTGCCCTTG
>Ga0075120_10000999_pt1 | contig 23079 bp, 25 predicted proteins | sample AntAceMetag02UKL_FD_69792 | JGI IMG/M metagenome (GOLD analysis project Ga0075120, IMG submission 69792) | Saline lake microbial communities from Ace Lake, Antarctica - Antarctic Ace Lake Metagenome 02UKL | ecosystem: Environmental > Aquatic > Non-marine Saline and Alkaline > Saline | place...
TTAAAAGAAATTATCTCATAGCCCTGTCTGATGGATATTTGCAGGAGGTTAAGCGTTTAGCATCGAACAAAAATATCCATCGGATAGGGCGGTTTCAAGCATAAGAGCTGAATAGTTACATTTTATCTTGACAATGATGGTAAATTAACCTTTAATTTTTAATGAAATTCTCGTTCCAACAATCAAATCTAAAAAGGAGGATATTATGACAACCCCAGCACATTGCCCAGGTTTTGAACAATTTAAGAATTTACAATCCTTTACATGCAATTGCCCTAAATGCAATGCACCAAAGGAAATTTTCTCGGATGAATTTGAAAAAACCCATAAATGCGATAAATGCGGTGAAGAAATAGATTTCACTTCATGCACCTATGATGCAGGCTTATAAGCCTGACAGTATCAAACTATAACATCCTGATTTTGTCCTGTAGTCTAATTTTCCGACTCAAATTATTAAAAACCAGGATGTCTTTTATAACTCTTTATGAAACATTTCAAATCCACTGGGTTTTTGATCTATATGCTGATGCTGTTCATGCCGACCATATCTTCCTGCTCATCCAAGGATAAAAATAATTTTTCATAAAACAAAATGGCCCATGCCGGGCCAGCCAGAGAAATTCTGAGTGTTAAACTTGGCTTGACAATAAATCAATAATCTTATAAAGATCATAAAGCTTTTGTCTGAAGACAAAAAATAAGATCGTAAAAATATAATATTAAAAATAGTGCCACGAAGGCTGAAAATTTCCTTAACAGGAGGTTTATACCTTTGTGGCTTTTTTGTTTTCGGAGGAAATGATGATTAAAAAAACTTGCTGGATAGCATTATTTGCCTTTTTGATTTTAGGTTTTTTTGCTGCCTTTACTATTGCTCAACCTTTAAGACAGATAACAGATGCCAACCTGAGAACTATCAACATACCCCAAAAAATTGATCGGATCATCTGTTCTGGCCCTGGAAGTTTAAGGCTGATCACATATTTTGGAGCCCAGGATCTTGTTGTGGCTGTGGATGATATTGAAAAAAGACAGAATAAATTTGATGCCCGGCCTTATTCCCTGGCCAATCCACAATTTAAAAAACTGCCTGTTTTCGGGGGATTCAGGGGACATGATGACCCTGAAAAAATTCTGGGCTTAAAAAATTCACCCCAGGTTATTTTCAAAACCTTTGCCACCATGGGCTATGACCCTGTTAAACTTGAACAAAAGACAGAAATTCCTGTTATCATTCTTGAATATGGTGACCTTTCCAAAGGCAGAAAAAATTTTTTCAATTCCCTGAATATCATTGGTCAGGTATTGCAAAAAGAATCCCGCGCCAAAGAATTGATCGCCTTTTTCAACAAACATATCAATGAACTTGAAAACAGGACTAAAGATATTGCTGATAAAAAAACCTGTTTTATCGGGGGAATTGCATTTAAGGGCCCCCATGGATTTCAATCCACAGAGCCCTTTTACCCTCCATTTCAATTTATCAATGCTCAAAATATTGCCTCAATCAGCAGAATGGATGACAAAAACATCTCCCGCAGCAATTTTTCCAAAGAAAAAATACTTCAGACAGACCCTGATATCCTGTTTCTGGATCTGTCCACCCTTCAGATGGGGGAAGGTCATGGTGGTCTTCATGAACTTAAAAATGATCCGGTTTATAGAGGATTGACTGCAGTGAAAACCAATAAAGTTTATGGCGTACTTCCCTATAACTGGTATAATCAAAACTTTGGCTCCATTCTTGCCGATGCCTGGTATATTGGAAAAATTTTATATCCTGAAAAGTTTACGGATATTAACCCTGGAAAAAGAGCTGATGGCATCTATAAATTCCTGGTTTCAGAGCCTGTTTTTGCTTCAATGAATTCATTGTTCCAAAACATGGTGTTTAAACCCGTGGATATAAATTAAAGGTTGTATAACAATGCATTTTGAAGATGGTGAGATATCAGAGGAATATTCTGCATATATAAGAAAAAAAATGATGTTTATTTTCCTGGTCTTTATTACCCTGATACTGATGATGATTATAAGCATCTCCCTGGGCTCAGTCCATATCAGCTTTATTGAAGTTATTAAAACACTTTTTAATAACCCGGGTTCCAGGCAAATTGAGCTGATCATATGGAATATCAGGTTGCCCCAGACCCTGACAGCCGTAGTTGCCGGTGCAGGTCTTGCCGCTTCGGGTGCTGTCATGCAGTCTGTCCTGAGAAACCCTCTGGCATCACCTTTTACCCTGGGCATTGCCCATGCAGCTGCCTTTGGTGCTGCCTTTTCCGTCATGATCCTTGGGACGGGTGTAATGGCAAGCTCTTTAAACGATGCCTTAAATATTTCAAACCCTGTGATTACCTTATTGTCTGCCTTTTTATTTTCCATGATAACGGCCTGCATTATCACCTATATCTCAAAAATCCGAGGGTCTTCTCCGGAAATCATGGTGTTGACCGGGATTGCACTGGGATCACTCTTTATGGCCGGGACCATGCTCCTTCAATTCTTTGCCGATGATGTTCAGCTGGCTGCCATGGTATTCTGGACATTTGGAGATGTTGCCAGGGCAGACTGGAAAGATTTCTGGATCATTTTTGGGGTAACCATCTGTCTTTTGGTCTATTTTCTGACCAACACAAAAAATTACAATGCCATGGATATGGGAGATGAAACTGCCAGGGGGCTGGGGGTAAAAGTTGAGATGATAAGGCTTTCAGCAATGATGGCAGCGTCCCTTGCTACCTCTGTCATCATCTCTTTTATCGGTATTATCAGTTTTATCGGGCTTGTGGCCCCCCATATTGTTCGGCGGGTGATCGGTGATGATCAAAGATTTCTCATGCCTGCCTCCATTCTTGTGGGAGCTTTGATCCTTCTGTCTGCTGATATTGTGGCAAGGCTTGTGCTTTTACCCCATGTACTGCCCGTTTCAATTTTTACATCGTTCCTTGGAGCGCCTGTTTTTATTTATCTCATCATCAAAGGACATAGAAAATGATTCTTAAAGTGAATGATCTTGCATTTCATTATAAAAGCCATGAAACCCTGAAAAATATCAGTTTTTCTATTCAACGAGGTGAAACAACGGTCATTCTCGGTCCCAATGGTGTTGGCAAGACAACCCTGCTTAAATGCCTGAATTCCATCCTTACTCCCCAAAACGGTGATATCCTTGTAAAGGATAAAAACATCAGAGAAATGGATATCAAACAAATCGCAAAGGAAATCTCTTATGTGGCACAAAAAAATGAAACGGCACGGATTACGGCTTTTGATGCCATCCTCCTGGGAAGACATCCCCATATCCGTTATAAAACAAGTTCCAATGATTTAAAAAAAGTGGATGCTGTAATAAAAAAACTGAATCTTTCCCATCTGTGCCTGAAATACCTGGATCAGATGAGCGGGGGAGAACTGCAGAAAGTATCCATTGCAAGAGCCATTGTTCAACAGACAGACCTTCTCCTGCTGGATGAACCCACCAGCAGCCTTGACCTGAAAAACCAGACAGATATTCTAGGGCTGATCAGACATATTGTAAAAGGACATCATATTGCTGCAGTCATGACCATGCATGATCTAAATACAGCCTTGCGATATGCGGATCAGTATTTATTGTTAAAGGATAAAACAATTTATGGGGCTGGAAAGATAAATGAAATCTCTTCAAAAATGATAGAAGATGTTTATGGTGTCAGCGTTGAAATCTTTTATCACAAGGGTTTTCCCGTAGTAGTTCCCATTGAGAATGTAAAAGCTGCCTGAATTTAAAAAAAAAGGAGTTTACAAATGACGTGCTCATTAAAAAAAGAGTTGATTGAAAAAACAATAGAGTTCCATGGCCATAGCTGCCCAGGCTTGACCATAGGGATTCGGGCCTCGGAACTTGCAATGGAAAAACTGGATATCCATAATGCAGAAAATCCAGTATGCGTAGCTGAGACGGACATGTGCGGTGTGGATGCCATCCAGTTTTTAACTGGGTGTTCCTTTGGCAAAGGAAACCTGATCCACAAAGATTACGGCAAATCAGCATTTACATTTTATGACAGGAACGCTCAAAAAGGTTTTCGCGCCGTATTTAATGATTTTGCAAGGGATGAAACAGACAGGAACAAACGAATCAAAAAGATTCTTCAGGCAGATTTAAAAGATCTTTTTTCAACACAGGACGTGGATGTACCCCCAGTAAGTCCTGCCCGGATATTAAAAAGCATTCAATGTGATTCCTGCCATGAAATGACCATGGAATCGCGCATCCGGCTGTTTGATGGTAAAAGTTTGTGTATCCCGTGTTTCCAGAATGTGGAACAGAAAATTTAACTTTCCCGACTATCAAATAATTCCAATTAATTATGGATGGACAAAATTTTTCAGAAGACAATTTTTCAAAAGACTATTGACTTGATCTCCTTTATTTTGTAAATACTTGTCACATTTTTTTTGGTTGCCTGGGCCAACGGAACACGGTGAAACTCCGTGACGGTCCCGCCGCTGTAACTGGAAACATCTGTTTTTTTATAATAGTCACTGTGAAAACGGGAAGGTAAAAAAAACAGGTTTAATGCCGGAAGTCAGAAGACGAGCCAAGGTAACAATCATTGTCAAGCCTGATGGTAAAGGGTTTTGTAAGAATTTTCTCTTGCAAAACCCTTTTTTGTTTTGCAAAAGATTCAATAGCGAGGAGACTATATCATGTCACTATTAGAACAAACCCTTTTGTCCATCTCAAAAACACTTAATGAAGATGTATTTCATGCGGCCAAGGAACGTCTTGCCAACCAGGCCAAACCTGCCGGAAGCCTTGGGGTCATGGAAGAGATCTCTGCAAGACTTGCAGCGATAAAAGGCACCATTGACGTTAAACTTTCCAATAAACAGATCGTTACCTGTGCCGGCGACCACGGGGTATGCCAGGAAGGGGTAAGTCTTTTCCCGTCAGAAGTCACCCCCCAGATGGTGTATAATTTTGCCAGCAATGGGGCATCGGTCAATGTAATCGGCAAACATGCCGGAGCCATGGTAAAGGCGGCTGACCTAGGGGTTAACCATGACTTTGAACCTGACCTGCCCATCTTTCATAAAAAAATCAGATATGGGACAGCCAATTTTACTAAAGAACCTGCCATGACCCGGGAGGAAGCCATTTTATCCATTGAAGCCGGCATTGAGATTGTAAACGAACTGGAGGCCCAGGCACCCGTTGATCTTTTGGGAACCGGTGACATGGGGATTGGCAATACAACCCCGTCTTCAGCCATCATTGCTGCTTTTTCAGGCATTGAAGTTGAAAAACTGACCGGCCGCGGTACGGGCATAGATGATCAGACCTTAAAAGACAAAATAGCCGTCATCAAAAAAGGTCTTGCTCTTCATCGTCCTGACCCCAATGACCCCATAGATGTCCTGTCAAAGGTCGGCGGCCTTGAAATCGGCGGTATTGCAGGCCTTGTCCTGGGTGCTGCCGCCAAAGGCATTCCCGTTATCTGTGATGGCTTTATCTCTACTGCCGGCGCATTGATTGCCTGTGAACTTTGTCCTGCTGCAAAAAATTATCTTTTTGCCAGTCACAAATCCGTGGAGATCGGGCATCAATATATGCATGAAAGGCTGGGTCTTGAACCCTTGATTGATTTGAAATTCAGACTGGGAGAAGGTACGGGCGCTGCCGTGTGCATGGAACTTCTGGATCTTTCCACAAGGATCCTTGCAGACATAAAAACCTTTGAAGAAGTGGGTATCAACGACGCGCAATAAAAATTGATATTACCCGGCCATGGCAAAGTGTCATGGCCTGCATCCACTCTTGCTTTTGCATCGGGTGCTGAAATTCTGTTCACAGCCGTCATAATCATATCTCCATTAATTTGGGTTTGTGATCCTGAGACACATTAGTTTGTCCGTGTATCCCATAAAAAATTGCCTATTTTTTCCTGAAGAATTTTTTTGCCTGTATCAATAATATCATTGTGACCGCAATCGGGAATCTCAACCAGCTCTTTTTCTCCCTTAAAATTCAAATACTGCTGCCGGGCAAAATGAACCGGAATAATATCATCATTGATGCCATGAAAGAGGATAACCGGGGTTGTGGTCTGCCCGGCCCAGGTGTGAGCCGAAAATTTATGTTTCATTAAAAATTTTACAGGAAACAAAGGATAATGATACTGGGCCACCTTGGCCAGGGAAGGATACGCTGAGATAAGAATCAAGCCGTTGATATCAGTCTGAGTTGCAATAAAGGTTGCCACCCCTGTTCCAAGGGACTCTCCCATAAGATAAACGGGCAACTTCTTATGATCCTTTTTTTTAATATGAAGAATCAGGTCAAGGGCCTGTTGAAGAAAAATGCTTTCGCCGGGCACATTCAAATCTTTTCCATAACCAGGGTATTCAAATACTATAAAGTTGGAATTAAACTCCTTTAAAAAATCCAGAAAATAGACTCGATCGCATGCATTGCCGGCATTTCCGTGGAAGATGACGATCCAGGAGTCAGGGTCTGGTTTTGTCTCAAGATAGTAGCGGATGCCCCTGATGGTTTGGGCCCTGGCATTACGCCTTTCCATTTCAGGGCAGTCACCAAACTGGCTTGTGGAAGGGAAAAATAACATCTTATCCTGAAAAAAATAGAGTGCAACCAGAACAAGGGTATAAAACACCATACCGAAACTGATGATCTGTATAAACGATTTCATTGTTATCCCCATTTGATCGATCAACTCAAATAGACGTTATTATTAATCACCATGTAGGACTTAAAGCTAGTGACTTCACATAAAATATTATGGCATAAAAAAGCGATATTAACAATTTGGATGTAAAAAAATCAATCTGCTTTTAAGGCAATGGTCTTTTTTTAAGCAAAACATTCCCCGTCCTGAACCTTGATACTCCTTGTTGCATAGGCTCCCATATCTGAATTATGGGTAACCACAATAATGGTATGTCCTTCTTCATTCAAAGACTGCAGCAACATCATGATTTCATTTGCTGTTTTTGTATCAAGATTTCCCGTGGGCTCATCAGCCAGTATAATTGGTGGTTTGTTTACAATGGCCCTTGCAATGGCCACTCGTTCCTGTTCTCCGCCTGACAGCTGATCCGGCAGCCGGTGTGCTTTGGTCTCAAGTCCCACCCGTTGGATCACCTCTAAAGCCATCTGATTTTTGATCTTTTTTTTCTGCCCTGTAACTGCCATGGGAAGTTTGACATTTTCCAGCACTGTCAGGTAGGGAATGAGCTGAAAAGACTGAAAAATGAATCCAATATATTCGCTCCTGAAATCAGCCCGCTGTTCACCACTTAAAGAATAAAGATCAAGAGAATCCACAAGAACTTTTCCCTGGGTCGGGTGATTGAGTGCACCCATTATGGACAACAATGTACTCTTACCAGAGCCGGACTGCCCCATAATGGCGATAAACTCTTCGTCATCAATAAAAAAATCCATTTGTTTAATGGCATCCACTTTAGTGTCATAACTTTGATACGTTTTTTTTAATCCCTGAATTTCGATCAAATGATTAACCTGTGTCATTTTTTCTCTCTTTCTATTTTAAAGTGATCTTAATGCTTCGCTTGGATCCATGTTACTGGCTTTAAAAGCAGGGTAAAGACTTGCCAGAAGACTTAGGGCCACGGCCATGAGTATGGAGACAATCCCAAGGTTTGTATTGATTCCGGCAAACACCCCATCTTTCATCACTAAAGGAATAATACCGTAAGCAATCAGATTTCCGATAACAAATCCCAGGATACCACCAATGATACCCAGCAACAGAGCTTCCAGCAAGATAATCTGCATGACATGCCCTCTTCTGAACCCGATGGCCCTGAAAATTCCGATTTCCCTGGTTCTTTCGTTTACGGATCCCATCATGGTGACCAGAACCAGCAATGAGCCAATGAGAATCACAATAATGGATATACCCAGGCTGAAAGATCTAAACATGTCAATGGACTGCATTTTAGACATGACTGCCTGCTTCATGGCTGTAACTTTTGCATTGGGAAATTTCTCTGCAATCTGCAATGTCATTTCTGAAATAGGACATCCCTGGCAAAAGGCCGAGATTTCAACCATTGAAAGCTTACCATCTTTTCCTAAGAGTTTCTGACTGGCACCCAAGCTTGCAATAATGGCATCATCCTCTGAAGCACCCGTGGGTTTTAAAATCGTTGCCACTTTAAAGTATGTTCCAGAAAGGCTTATGGTATCTCCAACTTTAAACCCAAACAAGATTGCTACCTGAGACCCCAGCATTACCTCATCTTCTTTTTCAGGAAATGCTCCGCTGGTTTTATGCCACCATGTTTTCAAGGCAAGTTCTTCTTCAAATAATACCCCCATTAACAGGACATTTTTATCATTTACCATTACAGGACCAAGGACTTTCGGGGCAATGATGGAAAGGTTTTTATAATTTTTTATGGTTTTGATGTCTGCAAGCTTTTCCTGGTCAAATTCCCGGACCTGGTAACTTACGCCGCCCACATCAATACCACCGTAATTGAGTGACAGATTTTCACTTTTAGGAACCATGACAATATTGGCTCCAAACTGGTTGAGCCTCTCCTCAATATTTTTGGTCATGCTCTCTGTAATGGAAAGAAGAGTGACAACAGTAGAAATACCTATCACAAGGCCTAGTACCAGAAAAAGCATTTTACCTTTTCTACGTTTAATATTCCCAAAAGAGATATTATGAAGTTTCAAGTTCTTTCTCCTCTTTTTTCATTGTATTCTGATGCTGACGATGGTTGACCTGATTGAGCAGGGTAACATTCAAATCATGCTTATCAAACTGAGCTGTGATGCTGGAAATTTTGACCACGCGCCGATCAAAGGTAATAACAAGGCGTGTCGTATGCTCGTCTTTAAACGTGTTTTTCACCCCTTGGATGGCGCTTATTCCCGTAATTACATCTGCAGGCCATTTAGACTCTGATTCCAGTTTAAAAATCGCATCATCCAGATGGCGTGTGGTCATATAAGAAATCGTCTGGGGAATAGTCACAACACTCAGTCCAACGATAATTACCAGGGATACCACCATTGCAATTGTGCCAAATCCCATGCCTCTTTTTCTTATGCCAAGGACTTTCTCTCTTTTTTCCCGATATTTTTCTGGATCATATGTCATATTAACGTCCTTTCTCTATTCTATATTAATGCCTGCCCGAAAACATAATAATAGGCACTATTTATACTTGCAATACCATGCATTGCCATTGATATCCTTCATGGAAATCACAAGATTATCCCCGTCTACCACACGTTTTAATGGTGCCGGGTTGCATCCGCCTTTGACTTCATTGATCCTGTCCGTGGCAAATTTTCTGCCGCAATTGGTGCAGACCATGACATTGTCTTCCTGGACATATCCTTTGCCGGAACGATAGCAGACATCGCAGGAATCAATGGCTGCACGGATCACACCATCCTCACTTTGAACCAGAAAATAATCTACTATGGTCCCGTCATTTGACTTTGTCTTAAAGTAATGGGCCTTGCCATCATTGACTTTATTAATGGGAATATACACATTCCCGTCTTTGGGCTCCATGGTTTTAAATTTACTCCCAAAGAGTGCATAGGCGTTTGCACCTGCTAAAAGCAGTATAATGAGTATTGTAAAGCTGATAAAACCATTCTTAAATAATTTCATAATTTCTTTTCCTTCTATGTTAAAGATCTTGTGTTGGTTGAGACCCGCCCGGCTGGGGACAGCACGAGCCGGAAGACGAGGGCACCTTTCCGGATGAACCTTGATTGCCACTGCTGAGACCTGGGTATCCACCGCCACAACTGCCGCCACCGGATATAAACCCGGTTCTCTTGGATTCAAGATATGCAAAGGATTCTTTTTGAGAAATGGTATCAACCGTTTCCAGTTTTCCAGGATACCCTACCTCAATAAGCTTCTGGGATATTTTCTCAGCAGTCAGCGGTTCGGTAAAATCAATTGCAATCAATTTCCTGAACAAATTGGCTCCCATGCCTGAATAACCTTCCAAAGGCGTAAGCCCTGCATTGATTGTGGAAAAGCATCCCCCACAGGACAGGCTGTCTATTTTCAAAACAGCACGGCTTAACTCCTGGGCCTGGGGTTTTTCAGCTATACCGATACCTGCCATTAAAACCAGAACCAACCCGACAAAGCCTAAAATGATATAATTTATTTTTTTCACATTATCCTCCCATCTTTTAAGTATTTTTAACCCTCTTGTTCCAGATATATTTCAAGACCTGTACCAAAGATTCAATTTAATTGGGTTAAATGCTAACAATCTGAAAAGACAGGGAAATTATTTGATTATGAACAAGGTGGGTTCAACAACAAAGGAAAGAAATTACAGACTATTCCACATATAGGTGTAGGATAGTCTACAAATTTATATTTTATATTTTATATTTTTCCAGCCGGTATAAAAGAACGTGCCTGGGTATTTTTAACAATCTGGCAGCTTCTGAACGATTTTGCCCGGCCTTTTCAAGGGCTTTAATAATATAACTTTTTTCAATATCCTTCAGGGCAATCCCTTCATCTGGAATAACAGGCCTAAGGGTTGCAGCAGATGATTCATGAACAAGCAAATGAAGATCTTCGGGTTCAATCACCGTCTTTTTTCTTAAAATAATACATCGTTCGATTATATTCTGCATTTCTCTTATATTCCCGGGCCATTGATAGGCTTTTAATACCTCCTGGGCTTGCTGAGAGAAAAAAACATCCCGGGGTGCATCAAACTTTTTTAAGAAATGCGTTACCAGGGCAGGGATATCTTCCGTCCGCTCCCTTAACGGCGGGATAAAGAGAGGAATCACACTCAACCTATAATACAAATCCTCTCTGAAGTTCCCTTGTGCAATCCTTTTTTGAAGGTCCAGGTTTGTGGCAGCAACAATCCTGATATCAACACTCTTTGCTCTTTCAGCTCCCACTGGCTGAACTTCTTTTTCCTGGATTGCCCGCAATAATTTGACCTGGGTATCCGTAGCCAGTTCTCCAATCTCATCTAAAAAAAGTGTCCCGCCCGAGGCGGTTTGGAAATGTCCTTTCCTGTCTTTTATGGCACCGGTAAAAGATCCTTTTACATGACCAAAAAGCTCACTTTCTAGCAATCCTGTTGGAATGGCTGCACAATTTACGGCAACCATGGGGCCATTACTTCTGGGACTGTTCTGATGAATCAATCGTGCCAGGACTTCTTTGCCCGTACCTGATTCACCCGTAATTAAAACCGTTGCCTCACTGTTTGCAGCCCTGGATGCTGTTTCCAGCAGTTCTTTCATGACAGAGCTTGCAGACACAATGCCTTTGGTACCGGTAAGACGATTGATTTCACTTGCCATCAGCTTTGTTTTAGACCGTAATCTCCTAAGTTCCAATGCTTTTTTACAGGATAAAATCAGGGTATCCCGATCAAAGGGCTTGGTGATAAAATTAAAAGCCCCTTTGTTCATGGCCTGGACAGCCATTTCAATGGAGCCGAATGCCGTCATTATAATCACCGGGATATCTGGGGCATCTTTTTTTATCTTTGCCAGGATATCAAGCCCGTTCATATCCCCTAGTTTAACATCTGTCACCACAAGATCCGGAGCTGTTGTTGCAAAATATTCAAGACCCTGTGCCCCGGACGATGCTGTTACAACATTAAATCCTTTTGCGCTCAGATTGTATTGGGTAACCCGTCTTAAACTTGGATCATCATCAATCAATAATATTATATCAGACATATTGGATACTCTCATTAGTTAGTGTTTGGTCAGGTACTATTTAGTGCCTGACCGAAAACCCCGTGTTTGGGCGAAAAGTTGCCCATATACAAGGCGCAAAAAATCTTGAAGCCGGAGTGTACTACTGTACATGAGGATTTCAGGATTTTGCAGCAACGCAGTAGATGGGTGAATTTTCGTTCAAACACTAGTTATAAATTTTTGCAGGCAAATATATTGTAAAAGCCGCACCCCCAAGGGTTGATTCTCCAATAACTATTTTTCCCCCCAGGCTTTCAACTATCTTTTTTGAAATGGAAAGCCCAAGTCCTGTTCCATCTTCCTTGAATGTCACAAAGGAGGCAAACACTTCTTTGGTCAAATTTTTATCAATACCAGGTCCATCATCTGAAATACGGATAAAATACCCTTGTTCGTGCTTGCCGGATTCAATGATGATCCTGCCTTTTTTTTCAACGGCATCAATGGCATTGATAATAATATTCATCAAGACTTGAATCATGGCGGTTTCGTCTGTCATAAATCCATTATTGACAGGTCCCGACTGGATAGACACCTGGATGGATTTTTCTTTGAGTCCTGCTTCAAGTAGCAGGACCACCCGGTTAATAATTTTCTCAATTGATTCCTGCCGGCCTTTGTCACGATTCTGCTGCCCTCTGCAATATTTTAAAACATCTTCAACTGAATGATTCAGCCTTGAAATTTCAGAACGCATGATTTCTATAAATTCATATTTGGGATGGCCCTCTGATACCTCATCAGCAAGAATTTCAGCCGCTCCTTTTATGGATGCCAGAGGATTCTTTATTTCATGGGCAAGGGAAGCAGACACATGGCCCAATAAGGAAAGCTTCTGGCTTTGCCCCAGTTGTTTTTCAGCTTCTACAAGCAGGGAAGCCTGTTCATGAAGCCGTTTATATGATCCAGCCAGTTTTTCCGAAAGCGTTTTATATTTTTCCCTTAATTTATTTTCCCTGCTGGAAATAAGCCCGATCACAACCCCTGCAGCAAGATAAAATAATATTTCAGATAATTCGCTGTAGTAGGCTTGGGGCCCACTTGCCCAGAACATGAAAAGATGAGGGACAAATGCCAGGCAGGACAGAACAGCAAGGCAAATCCCACCCCATACGCCGTAAAGGATAGCTCCGATGGCAATAGGGAAATAACTGAGCCTCCTGTAAGTGTCATGGTAAAAAATCATGTGTCCCGGAGTAATTGAGTGAAGAACACCAATCGCCACAACAGAGGCCAACAGCAATAAAAATAAAATAATTTTCGTATTTGGTTTCATAGCACATCTTTGAAGGCTTAAAACAATGATATCTTTTTTGTCTACACTATCATAACCACATCAAACACTGTTTTGTATAAAAAGACAATAGCATTTCTGAAACACTGCTATTTTATTCTCAGCTGTTAAAATAACTGGAATTAAAACCATAAGACTGTTAAAAAGAAGTTATTAAATTAATATCCATGCGCAAAGGAGATAGATTATGAAATTAATTCCTTTTAAACTAACTTTGTTCTTTACGATTCTTTTATTATTTATTTCAAGTAATGCCATAGCAGACAAATACTCAGACACCATTGACGTGTTTATAAAATCTGATGCTGTTAAGCCTTTTTTTATGGAAGCCTATGGATATGCGGTTTTTCCCAGGGTTGGAAAAGGTGGCATTGTTTTAGGCGGCGCCTATGGATCAGGCCGGGTTTACAAACAAAGAGCCATTTCCGGAACGGCCACGCTTATGAAAGTCAGTATTGGATTTCAACTGGGCGGGCAGGCCTTCAGCGAAATTATTTTCTTCCAGGACAAACGAGCCTATGATGAGTTTACAAGCGAAAGCTTTGAATTTGACGGATCAGTGTCAGCCGTATTCATCACAGTGGCTGCCCAGGCACAGGCAAGCACCCAGGGCAGTAGCGCAGGAGCAAGCCTGGGTCCTGCCACTGGCACACAGGCCGAGACAAAATACACCAGTGGAATGGCGATATTTATCCACACCCTTGGCGGGTTGATGTATGAAATGTCCGTTGGCGGACAAAAATTCTCATTTACACCCGTAAACTAAGCTCAGACATGTTATTGAGCAGCTCTGACAGTAGAGGACTATAACAAGGTGACTTATATGGACAAATTAAAACAAAAAAAACTTTTAAGCTTTTTTATTTTTTTCTTATCTTTGTTTGTCAGCCAGACTGTTTATGGAAAGGCTGATTTAACTTTGATCAGGCAAAAAAATCTTGATGTTGCGCCCCTGGATATTGCCTCATCCGAGGATGGAAGTATGATCTTTATTCTGTCTTTGGGAGAGTTGATCATATATTCATCAAAAACTGACCAGATTATCAACCGATCTGCTCTTGATAACACCTATGATAAAATAACTTATTCTGAAAAAAATAAAACCCTTATTCTTACAAGCAAGTCATCCAAATCACTGAAAATTATCCATGTTGAGCAGGTACATGACATCTCTTTATCCGATCTGCCCTTTAAAGGACCTTTTGATGCGCCAGTAACCCTTGCAATCTTTGATGATTACCAGTGACCATATTGTGCTCGCCTAGAGCCTTTTTTCCGGCAGTTGTCGGACAAGTATAAAGACCAGTTAAAAATTGTAATTAAACATTTCCCCCTTGAGAACCATACCTTTGCCCGCAAGGCTTCCCAGGCAAGCCTTGCAGCTCATCAACAGGGAAAATTCTGGGAGTTTCACGAAAAATTGTTTGAAAATCATGACTCTATCAGCGATGATAAAATTGAACAGATCGCAATAGAACTAAAGCTTGATATGGATAAATTCCATGCTGATATAAATCTGCCGGATATTCAGCGCATCATTGACAGAGATATCCAGAATGGTAAAGAAATAGGGATTGCCGGAACCCCGACAATGTTTATAAATGGGAAACAGATAAATCCCAGAACCTTTGATGACTTTATAAAAAAAATTGAGTCTGAGTTGAAAAAGAATAATAGCGAATAGCCTATGGTTTAAAAAATCAGTTTGAAATTTTTGGCAGCCGACCTCTGATCAGGCGTAATCTGAAAATCGACCCCTCTCCTTTTTTTGAGAGTACGCTGATATTACCGCCATGCTCCTGGATTATCTTTTGGGTCATTAAAAGTCCAAGGCCAGTACCTTCCAAGCCTTTGGTAGTAAAAAATTTACTGAACAGCCTTTGCCTGTGATCTTTGTCGATCCCACATCCATTGTCTTTGACTTCGATATAAATGCTGCCTTCTTCCTCATATACTGTAACCCAGATTTTTTTGTCCCTTTCTTTGTCCACATCGACAAAGGCATCAATGGCATTGCCCACAAGGTTTGTCACACATTCATGTATTTTTTCATAATCAAGGGGAGCCAATGCAAGATGCTCATCAAGCTGCAGTTTAATCTTAATATTATTTTTTGAACCTTTAGCCGCAAAAGATTCAACCACTTCGGTTACAATATCTGCGGGATTACTCAAAGTCGGTATTATGGCCCTGAACCTGGAATAATTTAAGAATGCTTTTGAGAACAGCCGGATACGATCAATATTTCTGGCCAGAGTTTCAATCCCCTTATGAACTCTTTTGATGTCTCCTTTTCCTATTCCGGATTTGAGAAAATACATTCCCCCATCCAGTGCATTGATCAGGTTCTTAATCCCGTGAGCCAGTCCTGCAATGGTCTGCCCTACAATGGCCATGCGCTCAGCTTCGATTTTTTCTTTTTCAAGCTTTTTCACCTGACTGATGTCGTGAACTGAAAATGCCATACCGATTATTTTTTTGCCATCCCGTAGTTTATTCCCGATTAAACGGCCATAAAACTTGTCTCCATTGCTCCGTTTTAGTTCTGCCTCAGGCAGATAGACATGCCCCATTCCCTCAGACACCTGGGCAAGAAAACCTTTGGGAAGCATAGTACTGATATCCTCCTGGGAAACAATCTGGTCCTGATCAATATTAAACAGGCTTCTGGCAGCTGAATTAAATACTTCCACCTTGCCCCTTTTGCTGATCCCTACGATACCGTCCATGGATGTATTAATCAATGATTCAAGATAATTATGGGTGGCTTCCAGTCTATTTTGCAGTTTTACGGTCCTGGAAATATCCACAGCCATCTCCATGACCAGATCATATTTCTCATCTTCATTTTTCAATGGAATGGTAATGACGTGCATATTCAAGATTCTCCCATCCGTCAGTTTCCAGACATGTTGACCCGTATGCTGCATCCCATCTTCAAAAGTTTGCCTTGCTGTACATTCGACGCATTTTTCTTTTCTGCCTTTTAGTACTGAATAACAATATTCCCCTTTAAGGCTTTCAAACATGTCTTGGGCCCGCTTATTGGCCCTGACGATTTTAAAATCCCTGTCAATGATCATGACATTGCAGGGTACTTGCTCAAATAAAAGCTTATATTCTTCTTCCGTCTTTTTGAGCCGGGTTTTCAAATCTTTTGCAGGTTCTTTCATATCTATTTCCTTTTCCCACGGACACTGATTTAAATTGAGTTGAAAATAAAAATATTTAAAAAACGATTTGATTTCAGGACGTTATTTTTTAATTTTTAAAATTGAATTATTTTTATATTTTCCCTCTTGACAAGATTTTTATTTTTTTTTAATCTATACCAAATTGATATAGATTATATTAGTAGAGAATACAAACATTATAATTATTTTACTTTTTACCATTATGAAACTTGCAACTCAAGTCAGATATGGAACCAGAATGTTACTTGACCTTGCCATGCACCAGAGCAAAGGAATGACACAGATGGGTGACATTGCATCCCGCCAGAACATCTCCATTAAATATCTTGAACAGATTATTATGCCAATTAAAAACGCAGGATTTGTAATAAGCAAACGAGGGCCAAAAGGAGGGCATAGTCTGGCCAAAAGCCCGGATCAAATTACATTAGCCCAGATTATCCGTGTATTTGAAAAAGCGCGCGCGCCCAAGGAACCCTTTGATGACACTTTAAATTATTCAGAACATCAGGATTCTCTTATACAAGAGGCTTGGGATGAAGCCATTGAAGCGTTTTACTCCCGACTGGAAAAAGTCACCCTTGCAGACCTGTCCATCGGGACAACCAAAAAACTTTGGAAAGGTTCGGATTTAGTAATTTTTACGTGATGGAAAATATAAAGGACAATTATTATTAATTTTTTAACTTTTTTGACAATTTTAAATTTTTAAAAGGAGAGGGAAATGAAAAAGATCGTAATACTAGGATCTGGTGCCGGCGGAACCATGTGTGCTGCTAAACTGAAAAGAGAGCTGGGTCGGGACTGGGAAATCACAATTATTGATAATGATGAAATGCATCATTATCAACCCGGATGGCTGTTTATTCCATTTGGAATTTATACTGCAGAAGACTGTGAGAAACCCAAGCGCGATTTTATTCCTCCTGGTGTGAGTTTTGTACTGGATGAAGTTGTGGGCGTGAATCCTGACAAAAGAGAAGTTGAATGCCAAAAAGGCAAATATAACTATGACTATCTGATCGTTGCAACGGGCTGCCATCCTGTGCCCGAGGAAGTGGAAGGTCTTGAAAACTGGAAACCCGATTCAAAATCCAATGAGCATACCTTTTTCACCCAGGAAAGTGCAGTGGCCCTGTATAAGAGAATGAAATACTTTGACAAAGGCAAGATGATCTTCAACATCGCTGAAATGCCCCATAAATGCCCTGTTGTTCCAATGGAATTCATCTTTATGGCAGACTGGTTCTTTGCTAAAAATGGCTGCAGGGACAATATTGAAATCGAATTTGTTACCCCTAACACGGGTATTTTTACAAAACCCATAGCAACTAAGGTTATGACTGCCACGGCTGAAGAAAAAGAAATCCTGGTGACCCCGAACTTTGACCTTTCAACCGTGAATACCCAGGAAAAATATATTGAGTCGGCAAGAGGCGACAAGATAGATTATGATCTTTTTATCTCCACCATGCCGAACCTGGGTGCGGATTACATTGAAAACTCAGGAATGGGAGATGGTATGGGGTATGTGCTGACAGATCATCATACGCTCCAGGCAGAAAAGTATGAAAACATTTATGTTGTCGGTGATGCAACCAATGTTCCAACCTCAAAGGCGGGTTCTGTTGCACATTATGAGGCTGATATTATTGTTGAAAACATACTTCTTGAAATCGATGGCAAAGAGCCAAAACCATCTTTTGACGGTCATTCAACCTGTTTCATCGTATCCGGCTATGACAAAGCCTTTCTGTTTGACTTTAACTACAAAACAGAGCCGCTTCCGGGTAAATTTCCGTTCCCGGGCATCGGGCCCTTTGAGCTTGTAGGTGAAAGCAATATGAATTACTGGGGCAAGATGATGTTTAAATGGGTATACTGGAACCTTCTTTTGTCCGGACAAGACATGCCGCTTGAGCCTCAGATGGCTATGGCTGGAAAACATTGGCCCAAAGTTGAAACAGAATAGGAGGGTGACATGACAAATGAAGAGTTGATACTCGAAAAGCTTGAACGTCTTGAAACCCAGATACAGCCTTTGATTAAAACCAGCGAAAAATTTGCGGAACTCAAAAAAGATTTGATTCCCATTGGCAACCATGCCACTGCTCTATTAATCAAGGAGTTAACTGAAGTGGAAGCCGGTTTCCAGCTTGAAAATTTTTTGTCCCTGACAAAAGAGGCCATGAGAAATACTGAAAACTTTATATTTGCCTTAAAACAGATGGCCAGTATTATAGAGTTTGTAAAAGACCTTGAACCCCTTCTTAAGTCGGCTGTTCCCCAGATTATTCATTATTTGGATGAACTTGAGCAAAAAGGTGTATTCAGGATTATAAAGTCTACTATTGATCTGCGTACCAAGATTGCTGCCACCTATACTGCTGAAGATATTGAAGTCATGGGCGACGGTCTTGTTGCGGTTCTGGGCCTGGCAAAGAGTCTTTCAAATCCCAAAGCAATTGCCCTGCTGGAAAAACTGTCCCAGATACCGTCCAATGTTGAACTTGAAAATGCAAAAAGTATTGGTGTTTTCGGACTTGCATCTTCTGGATTTAACCCTGAAATCAGCAAAGGGCTTGGAGTTCTCATGGAATTGACAAAAGCCATGGGAAAGATCGGTCCGGACAATGATTAATAAAATTGGGATTGAAAAGCAGAGGGATTGAGTAACCATTAAATAGAAGAGGAAGAATCTATGGTAAAAGCTTCTGAAAAAAAAATACTTGTAGTGGATGATGAGCCTGATATAAGAAATTTTCTAACCACTTGTATTCAGGATGCCGGGTTCATGGTAGATTCAGCTGTTGACGGGCAGGATGCGCTTGAAAAGATTGAAAAGGAAATACCGGACCTGATGACCCTTGATATGGTCATGCCAAGAAAATCCGGGATTGAACTGATTCGGACATTAAGAAAGAATGACAAATGGTCCAAGCTGCCTATCATTGTTATTACAGCCCATGCCAGAAATGAATTTGCAAGTGAAGACATAAAAAGCTTCAATGCCTTCACATCCGGGCTTAAACCAAGACGGACAATAGAAAAACCAGTTACTCCCGAAATTCTGGTAAATACCATTTGTCAGATCCTTGAGGTTGAGCCTGAAACCGATATTCCCAGAACAAAAGGACTTTCATCTGATCAGGAAAACCTTGTCAAGATGATACAAAACAGTGATTCAAAAATACTTCAGCAGATTAAAAACATTCTCGGGGCTGATTAAATCCATCTGTTACACCCTGATGCATGCCGCTGACAATAGTTGTCAGTGGCGTGCATTCCTCTTGTTGCATGAACAATGGATTACAGGGACGGGCAGGCAGCCGGGTTATTTTTACCATTGTTGTGTATCAAATCGCCAATACTGATACCATCAAGCTTTTCATATAAAACCGATGTGGCATCATGCCAGGCATTCCGGACAAGGCAGTCTGCAGCCAGTTCACACTTTTCAGGAAAGCTTACACATTCCACCAGGTCTGTCTGTCCTTCAAAAAGCCGGACAATCTGACCAAGAGATATTTGGCTCGGCTCTTTTACCAGAAGATGTCCACCTTTAGGACCCCGCACACTATTTACAATACCAGCTTTCTTTAAAGTGAGCAAAATCTGTTCAAGGTATTTTGCCGGTATTTTTTGTTTGGAAGATATTTTACTAACCTGAATGGCACCCTGATCTGCCCGCAATGCAAGTTCAATCAAGATCCTTGTTCCATAGCGTGTTTTTGTTGAAAGCTTCATTGAGTTCCTTTGTTATACTAAGTTAGTATACATAATTTTGGTATACATTAAAAGCCTTGTTTTTATATTGTATTTTTATACTACAAAGTGATATAAAAACCTTAGATTTAGAATTTATTTTTATTAACTCAACTTTTTTAAATTGGCAGATTTAATGACACCGCATACAAAAGTCTATGATCGAAAAGTGAGTTAATAATTTAATTATTTTTTAGGAGAATATGAATGAAAATAGTTTCCATTGCCGTGAGCAAAAAAAAAGGCACCATAAAAAATTGTATCCCTGAGGCAGAACTTGTAGAAAATCACGGGATCAAAGAAGATGCTCACGCAGGCGACTGGCACAGGCAATTAAGTTTCCTGGCTTCGGAAAGTATTGAAAATGCCAGCAAAGAGGATTTTAAACTAAACTTCGGGGATTTCGCTGAAAATATTGCAACAACGGGAATTGACTGGAAAAGCCAGCCCATAGGTCAGGTTTTTAAACTAGGAAAAACCGCGCTCGTGGAAATCACCCAGATTGGAAAAGAATGCCATAAAAAATGTGCCATTTTTTATCGGACCGGGGATTGTATTATGCCCAAGGAAGGTGTATTTGCTAAAATCCTTCAAGGCGGAATGATTAAGGTTGGGGACAAAATAGGACGTGTCAACAAGTAAAGAAAAAAATTTATGCTTGGCACAAAATTAAGGATTATTTCAAGGACAATTCATGAGTTATAAAATTGAGTTAAAGGATGCCCTTAAAGGCTATACATATGACCAGGACAAAATCATATCTCCTGAAGATACAGTGGCAGGATTTAAGGAAAAAACAGCCAGACTGAATCTTGATATTTTAAGCCAGACCCGAAGAATTGATAACGGGCGGTTGGACATACCGGTTTTTTTCAGTGAATGCGGCACGGATGCTAAAAATGTGATCGGAACAAAAAAGCAAATGGGTAAAGGCGGAACACCTGCTCAGTCAGAAGCCAGTGCAGTGATGGAGCTTGCAGAACGGTACAGCTTTTTTTCTTTTGTACAAAAAGAAGCAAATTTTTTCTATTCAACCCCAAAAGACTTGGGTAAAAAAGCCCTTTCCTATGAACAGATTATAAAATCTGTCCATGATAACAAAGAAGATGCCTTAAAAGTAAAACCAATCTTTGATGGCCTCCCCCTAAAATGGACCAAAGGATATAATCTGACAAAACAACAAGAGATTTTTATCCCCTTTAACTGGTTTTATATGATTAATGAATTTAACGGACCCAGTGCAGGCAATTGTACGGAAGAAGCATTAATTCAGGGGATTTGCGAACTGGTCGAACGGCATACATCTTCCATTGTCAGCCATGAAAATTTAAATGTTCCAGGAATCAACCTTGATTCTTTTACTGATCCTCTGGTAATTGAAATTCTGAATAAATATAAAAAAGAGGGGATTAAGGTTTATGCTTCGGATTTTTCCCTGGATACAGGGATCCCCACCATTGCTCTTCTTGCCTGGGACCCCGCAACCTTCCCTGACTTAAGTGAAATTGTCTGGACGGCTGGCACAGCACCCGACCCTGAGAAAGCCATGAGCCGCGCCCTTACTGAAACAGCCCAGCTTGCAGGAGACTTTAATTCAGGTTCCAATTATGTGGCCAGCGGCCTGCCCAAATTTACCAATATTGAAGATGCCCAATTTATCACCCACCCTGAAAAGATGATCAACGCAGATACTTTACCTGATCTTTCAAGCCATAATATCAAAACGGAGGTGGAAAGCCTGATCCAAACTCTTGACAATAAAGGGTATCAGGTCCTTGCCATCAGCACCATGCATAAAAAGCTTGAGGTTCCGGCATTTTATACCATCATTCCCGGGGCTCATTTCAGGGAAAGAGCCATTGCCGCAAGTGTAGGGATGTTTTCTGCCAGATTAATCACAGAAAGTTTTGATCCTGTACAGGCGCTGTCAAAACTGGATGAACTGGAAAAGGCCTTGCCCGGCAAATATTATACAAGCTTTTACAAGGGCCTGATGCTCAACGCTATTTACGATCACCAAACCGCTTTAACCCAATTTGAAACTGCCCTGAAAAGAGATCCTGTAAAACTGAATATGCCTGATATCTATTCCCACATGGGAGCATGCTTAAAAGACCTTGAACAATATGAAAGAGCCATTGAAATCTGCAAACTAGGCCTTAAAATTGATGAGCAGCGCCCGGATATGTTCAATACCATGGGGGTCTGTCATTTTATACAAAAAAACCATGAAACCGCCATTACCTGTTTTGAAAAAGCTATAGAGGTTGACCCCTCCCTTGCCATCAACTATGCCAATATCGGTTCAAATTACCGGGAGCTGGGAGAAATTAAGCTTGCCATAAAATACTATGAAATGGCCCTGGAAATAGATTCATCCATTACATTTGCCAAAGATAATATTGAAAAATTGAAAAACAAACCAATTCATCCTTCTGATCAACGATGATCCCCCGGAATAAATTGGCATTTGTCGAATTTGGCAGTGCTGCCATTTTCGACAAATGGTAAAGAAGCAATGTCCGAACAAGGCCCAATCTTTCTGCAATTCCATCCTGGTCTGATTAAAAGTCCGTGACCGAATCCATGGCAGCATGCATCAACTGTGTTTCAATTCCATCCTGGTCTGATTAAAAGAGGCCACACTATGGATCGTTCCGGCTGTTATTTTATGTTTCAATTCCATCCTGGTCTGATTAAAAGGATGTAATTTTTCCCGCTGGCTGTTGGGTTTACAAGTTTCAATTCCATCCTGGTCTGATTAAAAGCAATCTTGACCGTTTGTAATCAATTACCTGGCTGACGTTTCAATTCCATCCTGGTCTGATTAAAAGGAGGCTAATAATGTTGACGACCTTGATCAAATAGATGTTTCAATTCCATCCTGGTCTGATTAAAAGCTTGATACTGGTGATATGCCGTATGATTTTTTCCCGGTTTCAATTCCATCCTGGTCTGATTAAAAGCGGAAAGTATGCAGGTAACACACCTTATCACCCCAGTTTCAATTCCATCCTGGTCTGATTAAAAGCGGAAAGTATGCAGGTAACACACCT
>Ga0075120_10001000_pt1 | contig 23030 bp, 15 predicted proteins | sample AntAceMetag02UKL_FD_69792 | JGI IMG/M metagenome (GOLD analysis project Ga0075120, IMG submission 69792) | Saline lake microbial communities from Ace Lake, Antarctica - Antarctic Ace Lake Metagenome 02UKL | ecosystem: Environmental > Aquatic > Non-marine Saline and Alkaline > Saline | place...
TAGTGATTACAGGCTCGATTCGAACTTCGGGAGGTCCTTGTTCAACTTTGATTCGTACAAAAGTGAAAGCAACAACAAGACCATCTTCGGTTCGTTTTTTACTTACGATATCGGAATAACTAAGGAGTGACAGGGGAACCTTTACCTCCGAAGAGACCGCTTTCTTTATCTTGCGGATATTGGATATAAGTAGGTCGCCCCTGAATTCCTTTGACGGAAGGTGTGATTCCACGATCCAACGATCAGGAAATGCAGAAAGGATTTTTATCTCTAGATCACTTGGCATAAAAAAAATTGGTTCCGAATTCAATATTTGCGTCGTTAAGAAACTATATTCCTGTAAGTGGAATTTTATATGTTCTCATTTTTAAAAAAGATACAATCGTATTATGCATATTTGAAATAGGCTCTACCAAAGTATTGGGAGAATCTCACATTTAATAAAGTGTAGAAGTATGAAAAATACATTAGTTATCCTGAATATCCTTACATACTGTGAATAAACCTATCGAAACATATTTGTCAGGGCGCTATTCATTTTCAGATAACAAAAACTCCAAAATCTTCGAAGTAACAATCTCCTTGTCATAATCATATAGTAAAATGTGGTTGGAACGATCGTATTTCATGAAAGTAACATTTGGTTTGGGTTCGAATAAATGAAAAGTCTGTTCGAAAGAAGCTGTAACATCACCGGATGAGGCTGCTATCATCACGGGAATATCTATTTGTTCCACTTGTTTCCCTGCCATAACTGCCAGGCGTTGCAACTGCTCGAAAGCTGCAAAAGATATTATGAACGAACCTGGAGTATAGTCCCGGTATCCTTCAGGCTCGTTTATTCTTCCCCTGCCACGTTTGGGAGTTATGGGAACTACATTGCTGACTATTCGGGAAGATATTCTTATCAGTGAATTTGACTTTGGAAGAGAAAAGAAAGGTGAAAGCAGGACAAGACGCGCTACTAAATCTTCCGAAGCGATTATTGTCGAGATCGTGCCGCCCATGGAAAAACCAACCAGGTATGGCTTATTCCCTGTCGATTCGGTTTCCTTACGCACAATATCTTTTAACCAGGCAACATAAAACTCCGGATCATAATTACCACGTTGATACGCAGATATTGTTCTTCCCTGTCCGGGCATCATTGGAACAACAACCCGAAAACCTTTGTCGCGTATCTCACCGGCAAGCTGCTTGAAATCGAAAGGACTTCCGGCAAATCCGTGTACAAGGATCACAGAATGATCATGTACAATCGAATCGGGTTCGAGGATCTGTGTCTCGATCAACCAGGGTGTTTCACTATGAATTGAATTCTTCAATTCATAGTGAGCCCAAATCCCCATTCCGGTGTCGAAAATACCGATTAAAAGCGTAAATGAAATCAATACAGCCATGACAATTCTGAATATTTTCATATTAACAGCAAATTTCAAATTTCATGTGATAATCTATTATACCACAGTTCTCTATTTGTGTCCATAGTACAATCGGATTAAATTCTTATGTTTTGTCTCTCTAAGCATCCAGGCGCACAATTAGTAGTCTTTCCTAATACTCATTATTAAGTCATATTGTAAGGTTAACGGTGAAACCTTTGAGGTGTACAAATGAAATATCATGCTTTTCTTGTTCTGATTGTTGTTTTCTTTTTAACAGGCTTGACTTTAGCCGGACCCCTTACATATTCGGATGGTGTTTTGATGATCCGTTTTGCCAAGGATTTCGAGCCTGAAATTAATACAGAAGCTATCGTATCGGTCGATGATGTGGAAATTGACCGTCTTTTGGATAGATTTAATGCTTATGGTCTTCGTGATTACCTCGGGGGATATATCTCTAAGGATGAAGATTATCTTTACGAAACCAGGAATAATCATATAATTGTCTTCCCGTCCGGCACCGACATGGAGCTTGTCGCTGAAGAGTTTTCGCGACTGAGCGAAGTCGTCTGGGCAGAGCCGGATTTTCATTATCCTGTCTGTTATACTCCCAATGATCCATCCCTCGGTTCGCAATGGTGGCTTGGGGCAATAGAGGCGGAAAGAGCTTGGGATATAGTTACCGGAAGTGAATCGGTTATAGTGGCTGGAATAGATACCGGTGTTGACTGGAACCATCCTGACCTTGCTGAAAATATATGGGTAAATCCAGGCGAAGATATGGATGATGACCACAGACCATTCGGTGATCTTTTTGACGATTTGCCCGGTACGGCTGGAGACTGGAATGACATTGACGATGACGACAACGGTCTTGTTGATGATTTCATTGGTTACGATTGGATCCAGGGTATAAATAATGCCGCCAACGGCGAAGACGGATTGACCAGGGATAATAATCCTATAGACTTTAACGGTCACGGCACCGGTGTTGCAGCGGCAATGGCGGCGGCGGGTGACAATGGTATCGGTGGTGCAAGTATAGCTTATGGCTGTAAAATAATGGCTTTGCGTTGCGGATACGAAACAGCCCAGGGCAATGGGGTTACTGTATCAACAGCATATATCCCTGCAATCAGGTATGCTGTCGAAAATGGCGCAAAAGTCCTGAACATGTCTTTTGGTAGTAATCAATCCTCACAGGGAACTGACAACGCTCTTCAAGCCGCATGGGAAGACGGTGCCCTGTTATTTGCAGCAACAGGAAACGATGGGCGTACCGGCTTTTTTTTCCCCGCCGCGTATAACAACGTGATTTCTGTCGCTGCAACAAGTACAGATGGTGGTCGTGCAGGCTTTTCCAACTGGGGTGACTGGGTTGACGTTGCCGCCCCTGGTGTTGGATGCTACACTCCCTGGTTTAACAATACTTATACATCATGGGACGGCACCAGTGTCGCCAGTCCCATCGCTGCCGGAGTAGGCGCGCTTGTAATATCAATGTTTCCAAATCAATCCAACTCATATTGGACTGATGTTGTAGTCAACACTACCGATCCTATCAACACCAACCGTCCTATCGGCTCTGGTGAAGTCAACGCATACAAGGCAGTCACACAGTACTACTGGCCTGAACTGGTTATTGAGGAATGGTCAATGACCGATCCGAATGGAAACGGTCATCCGGATGTTGGTGAGGAGATTGAAGTTCGCCTGAATGTTTCTAACCAGGTGGGATGGCAGACTGCCACATTTACAACCGCTTCCATTTCATTGAGTTATCCGGGCGTGAGGATTGACGTACCCAGCGTTCAACTCGGAATATTGGAGGGTGGGGATGAAGTTGATAACAACGATTCACCATTAAGTTTTACAATTCCGGAGGGCGGACCGGACGGGCATTTCAGCACATTTAACCTGACAGTCACTGCTTCTCCGCATAATTACTCCATAGGAGTTTCCAAAACCATTATGTTGGGGACGCCGGATATCATTCTTATAGATGACGATGGCGGCGCTGATTATGATCGCTTTATTCGGGAAGACCTTCATCAACACTTTTATAATTATTTTCATCATGACATTTCTGTCATGTTAGTATCACCATCCGGGGATGAACTGGCTGAATATGATGCGATAATCTGGATGACCGGAGATGAGACCGACCCGTTAAACGATGCGGAGATCGAAGCGCTACAACATGCAATGGATGAAGGAACAAACCTTTTCATGTTTGGACAAACCCTGGATGAGCAGCTTGATGGTACCGAATTCTATTCAGACTACCTGTTCGCTCGAAGCGGCGGCGAAGCTGAAAACGAGGTCGGGCTCGAAGCTGTATCAGGTGTTGAAGGACCGATAATTCCTGAAAGCCGCATGGTCCTGGTTGGTCCCGGTGGCGCTGGCAATGGAAGGAACAGTCCGGATATAATAGAACCGCTTGGAGATGCCTCTTCCGCCTATGAATACTTGACTATGGATGGAGACGGCGGAATTTTCTACGAAGATGATGACCGGAAACATGTTTACTTTTCTTTCGCTTTTGAAGCCGTTACCGGCGGGTCGGAAACCGCACTGAGACATGAGGTCATGAGTTCGATTCTTTCATGGTTTGATGTAGCAGAAGTACCTGATAATACAGAACCTGCGCATCAGATTCCTGATGAATTCGATATCAGTTCAGTTTATCCAAATCCATTCAACTCATCAACCAATTTGAAGATACATGTCCCTTATAAATCTGACGTAAAGCTTGATATCTATGATATCCTGGGACGTCAAGTTACAACCTTGATAAACAGGAGTTTATCACCGGGAACACATTCCATCAAATGGGACGCGGACAACCTGGCGGCGGGTGTCTATTTTGCTATTCTTGAATCTCCCGGAAAAAGCATGGTAAAAAAGCTGGCATACATCAAGTGATTTCATGGAAATACCTGATCTATCTGTGAAAGAAAGAAAAACCACAAAGATCACAAAGGGCTCAGAGAAAATCCTCCCCGCGCTAAAGCGCTGCGAGACCTTCGCTTCGCTGCGGAGGGACGGCTTCGCTTCGCCCTCTCGCAGCTTCTCTTCGGTCAAAAATCTGAAAACCGTAAAATGGTATAACTGCAAATTGTAACAAAATCAAGGTCCTTCCCTCACAAGACGGAAACCGATGATGCTGAAATGGATCGACGGGGCGCCGTAGTAGCGATACGCTGATCGACAGGGCCCGGCAAGGTCGCCCCAGCCACCGCCACGCAGAACACGGGAGGAGCCCCTCGGTTCATCACTCCAAGCACTCCCTTCATCTGGTGCTCCTTCATAGCTGCCATGCCAATCATCTTCACACCATTCCCAAACATTGCCGTTCATGTCTTCAATTTCATCTGTAGTGGAGCCACCCGGGAAACAACCAACCGGGCTGATTGTACCTATTCCTGTTTCTCTATAATTCATTTTGTTTGAATCTGCTTCATCACCCCAGGGGTAGATAGTATCGCCGTCTTTTCTTATGGTATATTCCCATTCAGCTTCGGAAGGTAATCGTATTTTACTGCCTTTATCACCTGATTTTAAGATCAACCAGGCACAAAAGGATTGAGCATCCTCCCACGAAACCTTTACAACCGGATGGTTATCAATCGTATTGAAGTTATTCCAGTCTTTATCCATTTCGTGCTTGCTGTCCTTTAAAAACTGCCTGAACTGACCAACGGTTACAGGATAGCGAGATATCCAGAATTCCGGAACTGTTACCGGATGTTGCGGTAATTCCCAATCAAAAGCTTCACTATCCTTTTCCTTATCGCTGCCCATCTGGAATTCCCCCGCTGGAATCTTGACAAACCCGAGGTTTTCATCAACAGGAAGATAAAAATTGTCCGGATCAAATCGAGGATCGCCAAGCTTGGATAAGATATTACCGGCGGCTACTCTCTCCTGTGGTTTCAGAATCTCATCTGCTTGTATAGCTGCCAATAACCAACCTTTAATACAATCCGATAAATCTCTTCCCGGATCATCCAGGCTGACTTTTTTCAAGCCCATTTCCAACAGCGCTTCTCCGGCAATTATTGCCAATTCAAAATCTTTCGAATTTTTATCTTTCTTTTCGTTGACAGATTTACGGCATAACAGAGTAATCGCAGCTATCCCTTGACCACGAGGAGCGTAACCGGCGGCAAGGACGAAAACGACACGCCATCGGACTATATCTTTCTTCAATAGTTCAACAGATTTCGTGGGATAATCACCAAGTCCTACAAGATGGCAGGCGGCTAAAAATTCCTGGAAGGTACGATGCGGAAAGGTGTATGTGTCTGTTTTATACGGTATCAGCAGTCCAGCACGCTTGCTGATATAATTTAAAAATATTTTTGCTTTATCAAAACTATCATCCAAATGGGGCAGGAGACATTTTCGTATTAATTCCTCACCGATATCGCTGAGTTCATTCGAATCATCTGATTTTGAATGAGCAGTATAAGCAATGGTATTCAAACCATCCTGCAAATCGCTCATTTTTAGCCCTTCGACTTCGAGCAGATCCACTATTCCCTTCTCAGTGGTTATTTTGCTCTGCCATCGGCGCAACAACAGGTCAACTGTCCATTTATATAGTTCAATTCGATCCTCCGGTAACTGACCCTCAAAAGAATGAAGTAATGCCATGGTCGTGAGCAATAAAGGACGTTCTGAAAGCCCCCTTAAATCAGGTCGCAGGGCAGCCTTTTTTAATCCTTCCGCCAATTCTGAAGATCGCTCTTCCGTGAAGCGTTTTTGAAGTTCCAGCTCTTTGTACCAGGCAGAAATAAAGTTCTTTATCTGTTCTTCACTAAACGATGTCAAAGTTGCCTGGTGAAAATCATTTAACTGGACATCACTGCCGACATAGGCATAAATACGGCAGGTGACAAGATATCGATGATCAGGATACTTCCTGGAAAAATCGTTTATTATTTGAACCATTCTTTTGTGCTTTTTAGCCGGGACTTCATCGAGCCCATCGAGTAAAACCAGGTACTCTTTTTCCGGTTTCTGCAATCCATCATGAAATTCGTTCCAGAAATCATCCACACCGGCATTTTTAAAACTCTCCCTGATATATGACTGAAGAATCTCAGCGTTGTCCTTCTTGCTGTCGACATCGAATGTGTCGGCAAAATCACGTAGTATTATTCGTACCGGGAGAAGGATATCATGATCCCACCCGCCCGAGTTCTCCAGTTTTTCCAGCCACTCACCGGAGCTTTCGTCTGAGTCTCCGGCTTTTGACATAATTAATGTCAGGTAATTTACAAAAGTGCTTTTTCCCGATCCCGGATCGCCCAGGAGGACTAATTTTTTACGTTTGTTTACCAACTCCTGTACTGAAATACGTTTTGTCTCCTCCTGGTGTTTGAGGAAATCGCGGGCTTCATCCTCAGTCTCCATCCGCTCATGCTCCGTAGTGTCAAGCGCGGTATAAATATCCACAAGACGAAGAGTCTGACCCCGCTCAGGATCCGCATAATCAGGATCAACATAAGCCAATGGAAGAGTACTTGTTTTAGCAGCTAAATCACGCAGATAACGTTGGCGAAGGTTGTCATTATTTTTTGTGAGTTCACCAGGTCCTTCGTTTATGATCTGGTTACCTTTAATTATTGTGACCTTCTGGTTGCCTTGTATAATTGTTTGAGCGTTGTATGTGTCGCCATGCGGGGTCTTTGCAAGATTTTCTACCAAGACGCGAAACAGTGCGACAATCTCAGCATCTTTCTCTATTTTTTCCGATTCAAGTTCATTAATAAGAGCATTTTTGATAATCTTCGAACCAGGATTTGCCTCTAATTCCTGTAGAGCTTCATTCAAATCTTCATTATTTCCGTGTTTCTTACGGAAGAGATTTTTTATACCATCCAGCGATTCTTTCACGGTAATTTTTATTGCTTCTTTAGCAGCAGGATCTCTCGCATAAGTGAAAGCAGATTTCAGCATTTCACCTATTTCATTCCAATTGATATCAGGCATTATCTCTTCCATTCGTTCCTCCCGCTAAAGGTCAGTTAGATGAGGTTCTTAGTATGCTTTTATCCCATAGGTTAAACTGAGAAAACAGATCAAATTTGGTTTAAAATATTCTTAACTTTAGAAATGTAACTAATATTCTTGTCTATACAACGGCAATTTAGAAAAAAGATGATAATATTCTGTTTTTTGAAAATTATGCTTCATTTTAAAATATTAATGTGATTCTTACAGTCTTGTATCATCAAGATATTAGTAATGATTGAAATCCATACTCTATCGGTAGAAAAAAGAAAAACCGCAAAGATCGCAGAGAATCCACAAAGGGCTCAGAGAAAATCTTTGCGAACTTAGTACCTGCTTCGCAAATACGAGAGTGCGACTTTCGTAAACAAAAAAGCGTAGGCATGGCTTGCGCACTCCAAATATTACGCATCAATTCATTTGAATATTGATGCAGATATTAATCTCATCCTGATTCACTTTCGGCGAAAGTGAACTACTCTCAAACCATATGGTTCATTAAAGAGCAACTTTCCGACAGGATGTAATCTACCGTCTTAATGCCGCTTTGGTTAAAAGGTGCTCAGGGATATCTACACCGAATTGTATCTCTTCAATGCGGTAGATCGTACCTTGTCCATTGGAAAGCATATCCTTGAAGAAAATCTCCCTGGGGTACCAACGGTTCTGTGTTCTGACCAGGTCGCGGATTTCTATTTTTTTCAGCAACTTGCCGCTCTTGGCGTAACGTTCCTCTTTTAACGGTAGATAACGCTCACTGTCGATCCAGACTTTGCGGCTTGGATATGCGATTTCCATTTTTTTAGCCTTAAGTGCCAGCACAAAGCAATTGCGCCCATCCCAGACTTCCTCGCTGTCCAACACAGCATCGTACACTTCCAGCAATGCGTCATTCTCCATCATATCTTCGTAGCTGAGATCAGAGCCGGAAACGCTCTGACGCAGTAAATGTCCTGAGATCTGGATGATGCGGTCGGCAGCTGGAGAATAGGTGTATAGCTCATCATCTAGCATCAGCATTTTTGTGCCCTTATTCCTTGCCGGTGCCAGATATTCTACCAGGGCATTTTTTTCACCTTTGCTCCATGATTTGGAAATGATACTGGTAGTCCTTCCCCTGCGATTAGTAATTGTCATAGAAGTCTTACTGATAGCAGATTCAAAGACCATATTAGCGTCCACGCGCTGAAGTATTTGTTCTGGAGTAGGTGCATTGGCACATGCTGATTGTGGTGCATTAAAAAGCAAAACCAGTGCAACTCCAGCCAAACCAGCGATAAGTTTATTTTCCATCATGATTCAAGCTCCTTGAATAATGCGGCAGTGTTGCGTTTATAAATCGCAAGCCCACTCAGGGCAGCTCCAAAAAACGTTGACATAACACCTGGGAATACCCCGATAACAAATGCCATTCCATTTATCTTGGCTCGCAGAATTGTCGGGAATGGTATTTCGGCATCTCCCATCATACCGCTGATATCAATACCCACTTCCTGGAGATAAAAAGCCAATCCAAGCCCGAGGAGGGTTCCAAAGAAAGTACCCACCAGCCCTACTGCGATACTCTCACCGAGGAGTGATCGGTAAACATGACCCTTGGATTCACCTACGGCCAGTCGCAAACCCATTTCACCGTAACGACGAATACCGCTCATGAGCCCGGCGTTCCAGAGCACAACACCCATCGCAGTTATCATGATAATGATTACGATGCTGCCGGCATTCTCAGCATAATTGAAATACTCACGCATCCCGGAGTCATCGAGCATCGTGTTCATCACAGCTCCGTAGGGATCATCAGAACTGTCTGCATGCTTCAAATTGAAATCATCAGCAAGAGCAGTGGCGATTTCGTCATCATAGGCAGGCAGATCAAAAAAACCTAATAACTCAGATGTCCAGCCCTCCATGTCCAAAATCCAGCGAATATCCTTCAGGTCGGCCAGGATCAGATCTCGATCCATGAATCCCACACCGAAATACACTGTCCCGGATACGGTGAGGTTCACCGCACTCATGGCACCGTTGATCGTATTGGTAATCAAAGTTACTTCTTCGCCAACATTAATTTTCATCCGCTCGGCTAATTTTTGGGTGATCAGTATCTCGCGCGGATTTTCAGGCGCTCGACCCTCTGTTACGGCAGTTTCCAGTTGCCATCGATCACGGTCACTGCTATCTGAACCAAGCAGATCAATTGCTACGCCTCTCACTCCGGATTGAGCCCTCGTCACCCGATCTGAATCGAACGCATCCACGAGTCCGGCAAACTTAATTCGCTCAGACCATGCCAGTTCAGGAAAATCTTTCCGTATCTGACCAAGCAGATCCCCGGTGTTCTCGAGCGCCAGGTCATTAGGAGCCTCATCCTTTTCAGCGTAATAAGCACGGCTGGTAATTTTAACATCACCGGAATCAAAAATGGCGGCAATTTCTAACGACTCACCAAAAACACCCTTCATATAGGTGTACGTGTAAACCGTAATCAGTACACCCAGGGCAACAACTATGATCGGCAACAGGCTGCGATGTCGGTCACGTATTAGACCTTTAACTAAAAATTTGAACATCTCTATCTCCCACGCAGGGCGTTAGTTGGCGTCATTTTTGAAATACGTCGGGTGGGTAGATAACTCACCAGCACCACAGTCGCCATCAGAAGCAGCGTAGTACCTATCAGCAGATCAGCACCATATTTGGCATAGATTACATTGCCCAGAGCAAAGCCATATTCATCCCCCTCTATTGGCATAGCATACCCCTTAACTGCAAAATAACGGAAGAAAGGAAAACCAAGAATTCCGCCGAGTATAAAGGCTAAAGCTCCATGTAAACTTCCCTCGAGGGTGAACAGTCCGATAACTTTGTTGCGAGTCAGCCCTAACGCCATCAGTGTACCAATTTCTTTTTTCCGACGAAAAATTGATAGCACCTGTGTGTCAAAAATGGCAAGCAGCGCAATCGAGAACATGATACCGTACATAATGTTCCCACCGCCATTTTTCATCCTCAGTAACTCCAGCACATTTGCCAGCAGATCATCCAGACTCTTGTACGTCCAGCCTGTGAGGTCTCCGGCTATTCCAGTATCTTTGCCAAGTGCTATTATCGTCGCTTCATTGGGCATAACCAGCATTTTCTGTAATGTCTCCAGGGGGAACCAGATTTGCCCCACATCTACAGTGTAAACCACTGTATTCATGATGTGGACGATTTCTACTTCCCGTGCGTCAAAAACTCCGTTTGTGTCACGCCAACGCACAGTGACCATATCACCCACAGCGAGATTATTCTTCCTTGCCATGCGTTTTCCGATCAGGGCAGGGTAGTCCACTCCCTTTCTATCTTTCAGCACTGAACTGGGGAGATCCAGAATTTGTTGGTCCGGGCTGATCCCACGGATCAACACTGAACGAACTTTCCCTTCTGGATAAATATTCCCGGTTGCCATCAGAATCGGGACGATCTGCCCTGCCTCGATACCTGGGACTAATTCATCCGGGATAGACCCGTGAGCATCATTGATTGTCAGCGGATCTTCCTCATCATAATCAGGATGCCAAAGCTGTCCACCGTAACCGAGCTCTACATCCTTCATCGCATCTATGATCTGGTCACCCATTCCAACGACAATGGCTTTGCCCCAGACAATCAATATGAAGGACATTGCCAGTACGAAGATATTCAACCATGTACGGAGCTTGGCTCCCATAATATTTTTTAATGCAAGTTGTAAAAGTACCATTTCAATTCCCTCCCGCTTAGCGGAGTTTAATCAAAATTGTGGTCACCAGTCAGGCTGCCGCACCTGCCTCGTCAGCTGCGATCAATCCATCAATTAATGTCACTTTACGTTTCAGGAATCCGATTACTTTCTCGTCATGAGTCGCGAACAGGAAAGTTGTGCCAAGGTCCTTGTTCAGGCTCTGCATTGTCTCAAGAATGTTCAACGAATTTTCAGCGTCAAGGTTGGCGGTAGGTTCGTCTGCCAGGATCAATTGCGGCTTTTTGACCATGGCACGCGCCACAGCCACCCGTTGGCTCTCCCCTCCGGAAAGCTGAGCCGGACGGTTCTTGACCTTATCTGTCAATCCCACCCACTCGAGAGCTTGCATCACTGCTTCCTTTCGTTTAGCTGCTGACCAACCGTTGAGGATCAATAAAGGAAATTCCACATTCTCGAATACCGTATAGACAGGCAGGAGATTGTAGGTCTGGAATATGAAACCCAGCATCTTGGAGCGAAGCCGTGCAGCAGCAACGGCTTTGATCTTTTTAACATCCTCTCCCAGCACTTCTACCTCACCATCTGTAGGATTGTCCAACACTCCGAGGATATTCAACAGGGTGGTCTTGCCAGATCCACTGGGACCAACAAGCCCGGTAAAATCACCTTTGTTGATCTCCAGGTCCACCCCTTTGAGGGCAAGGAAATGTTCCCCACCTATGGGATAACTTTTCGTAAGACCTTTAGTCTTGACCAGCGTCCCGTTTTCCATGATACACTCCTCGTACTTTATCTTCAGAATTAAAATATTGAATCTGTTCACATGTCATGGGGTGCTCTGTCATTCTCGGGCTTGACCCGGGAATGACAACACTCTACAGATCAATCTATTTCCTCATTCAGAGGAGAAACCTCCTGCCAGGTTTCACTCTAATGATTATATATCAAATGCAGTTGCGCACCCTTACCCCTGAGATTGATTCCGGTATCTGAACTCCCGGCTGTCCCGCTCTCCTCTGGATAGGAAAAGAGGCTCGACTGGATAGTCCAGTTTTCCCGTGTATGGCTCCAGCTACCGATCCAGGCTGTACTCTTAGCGTCAGGAGAATGAATAACCCAGGTCGAAAGTTGGTCACTAAGTCCAAGTGGATATGACGAACCCAGAGCCAGGACATCTGCATTTTCTGCTTTGTTGTCCAGCCATTCGTCCCCGAAAGTGGCATGCATTACCTCGCCTAACACATATATACCGCTTCCAACTCCTAAAGTGTAATCAATCCCCAGGGTAAATAACGTCCTGTTCCCGGGCGAGGACGCGGCCACTCCCTCATTTACAATCTCTGCCGCCACCGCTTCGAACCAGAAACCGGCACCATAATCCCAGCGACCATCCAGGGCGACGAGACGTTCAGACTTTGCATCTTCTCCGTCCGAAAGCTCCAAATTGCGGTGATGCATCGTAATTGCCGATGATCCGCCCAATGCCGGGAGTTGGAGCCGCCCGCCCCATTCCGGCATTTCCTCTGCTGTGGGAGTCGTCTCTATACCCTTTAATTCCTCATTGCCGTAAAGTCCCCAGATCCAAAAATTAGCGTTATTCCTGAAATATCTTCGATGGACCATCCCCCAAACCCCAGGAGTCAGCGACAGCGGATCACGCGGGTCCAGTGCATCAAACCACTGCTCGGCACGAAGGACCTGCGCCGGACCGAAATTGATTTTTTGCAGCCCTACCCGTGTTTCGCTGTAGGCAGTGTTATAACGCAGTGTTGCCCTGTAAGCTTTACCCCGCCAGTCATCAGTGCTCTTTTCGTTGAAAATCCCTTTGTTCATGGCTGAGAGATTTACTGCCATACCAATATCCAGACTCCTGCCATTGTCAAAGGGCATACTGAAATCTCCCTCGGGAATGTATCGCAAGCCAAGCAAATAGGAAGTCTCGTCTCCAGTGGAGGAAGCAGCGAAAGCCGCCAGAGAAGCCTGCCCCCTGGTCGTGAACTGTGCATGGGCTTGTGACATTGACGAAGCCAACAGAAAAAACGATATGGAAACCAGAGTTTTCATTTTCGACCTGAACTCTCCTCCCCTGACACTCCAAAAAAGAGGAAATGCAATGCGTCCCGGGACAGATGCACCAGATCATCACCGTAATAACTCAGAACCTTCTCGCTGCGAGCTTCATCAGAGAAAACAGAAAACATGTGCATAAGAAAATCAATATTCATATCGGGATCAATTTCGCCGTTGACCTGACCTTTACGGAAGAATTCTCTCATGAATTTTGTGGTTCTTTCTACTGAATCGACAAATAACTGTTGAACTACAGCATCGCCATTCTGAAGGTCACGGTAAAAGACTGGGCTCATTTTGCTTGTACCGGATTCTTTCATTGCGATTATAGCTTGCAGCTTCTCAACAAAGGGAGCTTCCGCTTCAAGGATCGCCTCAAAAACCTTCCAACTACCATCAAGCAGTGTGTTGAAGAAGTCTTCAAGAACAGCGAACTTGTTGGGGAAATATTTGTAAAAAGTGACCTTCGAAACACTAGCCTCACGGCAAAGCTCTTCCACAGTGATACGGCTATAGCCGAACTGCATGAATAGTTCCTGTGCTTTACGCAGGATGTCGCCCTCCTTCTTTGGACGATCCATGAAGTCAGGCATTTCAATCTCTGTTGATATTTGATGGTTCATGATATTTGTTATTCCCAAGTATTCTTTGATCTCTAATCATAGTATAAGGACAAAGACCTAACGAGTCAAGAGATATATTACTATTGTAGTATATATATACTTATATCGTTCATTATGCTATTGTTCGTTAATTCGTGTCAAATCGCTGGAGACTTATTAAATTTCTAGGAGTTAATCCTTGCCGGTATTTCGAGTGTCGTGAATTGGTATCGATTGCATGTCTGACTCCAGGAGGCAAACAGGTTGGTTTGTTATTCTCAAGCGGTGCGTTGCCAGTCGCCCCTGGCTGGCTGAATAGCATGTGAAAACCGGAATCGTAGCGCGCAAAAGGCGCATAAACCGAGGGCGGGTGACACTGTTTGCTGATGTACAAACTAAATTTAATATTGTACTAAAACAGACATGGATTGCAGAGGATCTTTTTCATAATCAATCCTTTTTCTCGGCTCATTTGTTTTGCATAAGGATTCAGTGGCAAACACAATTTCTGCGGGGATAATCTAAATATACAAATGACAGGTATATAATCCTAACTGAGAACGAAAAGGGAAATAATTATTTGGAGAATGATTCCCGGCAGGTGTCCTGATAATAAGCAGTTGAGTTCTCCTCCGAGAGCCATTTATCAGGGATTTCGTAATAATTGAAGAAATACACTTTACAACAAGAATTAATATATTGTATATTTTAGCAAATTATCTATATAGTATCTGATTAATATGTGAAGGAAACCTATTAGAGCGGGTGAAGATATAAAATATTCCATTTTTGGAATCAGACAGTGTCACCCGCCCGAATCACAAGAGGAAGTCTATTTTGGATAAATTACGATACAAATATTGTCCAATAAATTTGAGAAAAAAACTGATTCTTCCAAACAATGCAAAAATAGCTGTTTGGGTGGGAATCAATATCGAGTATTTTGATATTAATTTAGTAGAATTTGGGGGGATACAGTCGTTTAAAGTAGAACCACCGAATGTTTTTGATTATTCCGTTCGTGATTACGGTAATCGTATTGGTATTTGGCGTGTGTCCGAAATTCTACAAAAATATGGTGTGAAAGCCTCTGTTCTATTGAATTCAGATGTATGTGATCACTATCCTGAGATCATTGAACATGGGAAAAAACTTGAATGGGAGTTTTTAGGTCATGGTAATAGTAACTCTGTATTGCTTAATGGTTTGAGTGAACAACAAGAGAAGAAAATTATTAGATCATGTGTGGATACAATTACTGAATCAACAGGACAACAGCCACGAGGTTGGCTAAGTCCTGCTTTGCAGGAAACGTTTGCTACGCTTGATTTACTTTCTGAGGAAGGAATTTCTTATGTCTGTGACTGGTGTTGTGATGACCAGCCATTTAACATGAAAGTAGAAAATGGCAAAATGATATCAATTCCCTATTCTGTTGAAATTAACGATTATAAGCTATTTTTAATTCAAAATTTTAGTCCAGAAGACTACTTTCAGATTCTTAAAGAAAACTTTGATACGCTTTATAAGGAAGGAAGCATCAATCCACGAGTGATGTGCATTGGTTTACATCCGTTCATTATCGGACAACCTTTTAGAATCAAAGAGTTTGATAGAATCTTAAAGTATATTGAAAATCATGACGACGTATGGTTAACCACAAGTGGAGATATTGCTAATTGGTTTGAACAGGAAAACAACAAGCGTTAGGATGAACTGAAGAAAACTAGTCTGCTTATCTTAAAGATAAAAAAAACATGAGGTAAATATTTGTGAAGAAGTGGGAAGAAATATTTACTGCTGAAGATCGTGCGTTAGCAGAAAAGGCAGGGTTTGGTAAAAAACAGATGTTTGGAAGTAGACCAGCTTTGATTGTTGTTGATGTCAATAATGCCTTTCTTGGATTAAAGGGGGCTGACAAACTGGAATCGACCGATAAATATAGGACAAGCTGCGGGAAGAGTGGTTGGGTGGCGTTAGATCATATCAAAAAATGCATAGATGTTTGTCGGGACAAAAATATACCAGTCATATATACCACAAATGATGTATCAGTTACAAAATTTACAGGCGGACCAGATAAGATCTGGAAACCGGATGAAAAATGGGATTCAAAATCTCAGGAGATTGTTGAGGAAATTAAACCCAATTTAAATGATCTAATTATTAGAAAAACAAAAGCAAGCGCGTTTTTTGGAACGTCATTAGCTTTGATTCTAAATAAAATGAAAATAGATACTTTGCTGGTCATCGGAACGAGCACTTCCGGATGCGTTAGAGCTACGGTAGTTGATGCGTTATCAAATAATTTCACTGTTTTTGTCATCGAAGATTGCACATTTGACCGTTTTGAACTCTCCCATTTGGTAAGCCTATGGGATATGCACATGAAATATGCTGATGTGATAAATTTGGAAGAGATATTGAAAATGTTTTAGAATCTAGTAAGGAATTTAAAAATGTCAACCAAAGAGCAAAAGCGATTAAGACTTCAAATTTTGAGGTCGGGAGAATCAAAAATTCAGTTCAATCTGTCTGAAAACTGGGAAAGCACAAAAATAACGAAAGCAGAAAGAAAGATTACAAAAAGAGAAATTGATAGCTTAGTCAATTATTATCATCGTGGTATAAAGCAAAGAGAAAAAGATTATTGGAATCAAGTGCATAAAATACTTGCTAAGTCTCTGAAATCCAAATCCCCAGAAGATGAAATTTTCGGAGATGAAGTTCGAAATATTTTGAGTTCACAGGAATGGGTAGATGAATTAAATATAGCGAAAACAAGATATAGAGTAGAGTTAGGGAGATTCATACTTAAGTGTTCGAAAAAAATATATTATAATATAATGCCATTGGAAAACGACATATTTTGGGATAAGTTTCAAGAAATTGTAGATTTCCCTACATTAAATGCTTTAAAATCACAAGAAGATAGAAAATATGAAATTCCATTACTTCAAATAAGAATTGGAGAGGATTTACTAAACATTCCCTGGTGGCTATCCAGAACCGCAGACCAAAAATCAATCTGGTGCTGTCGCTATGCTTTTGCAATATCCTCTTTGGGAGACACATATCCACCCAAGTTAAAGTTTGATGATCTAAAGATTCTAACAATTACTCGCCCGACTTTTGATCTTAATTCATTCCCACTTAAAGAGGAAATGATTGAAATATTACTATCCTTATTTAATCAGGATTCATGCAAATGGAATTTTCTTGATGGTGAAATTGAAAATATTGATCAATTAAATTCAATCAAAGAAAATGGAGACTTTGATACTAGGCGCTCCTTCCAAGGGATAACAGATATACAGGTGCGTGATCTAATATCATCACGATCTACAATATCTCCTAATCTAATCTTTTATAATGGACATTGGGATTGCGAACTCGTTGATAATCTACATGTAGCAAATATTTATTTTGACAATGAACAGGGATTGACTGTCCATGATTTTCTGAAAAAGGATAGTAGATGGGTCACCGGTTTCTTAACTGGTGCACCACTACTTAATACAATCCCTCCCGATAATTGTAAGGATAGTTTGATTATTATGAACGCTTGTAGGTCCGCAGTAATGCAAGACCACGGTGCTACAATCCTAGAGTATATAAGTAAGGGCTCACTTTTCGTCGGATCAAATTTCTCGCTTTTATCAGATGTTGAGGGATCATCAGCAAATGATTTTCTGATGACGGTCTTAAAAAATCAGGGAAATCAATTCGTTTCACATAGTCTTCTCCAAGCTCAAGTCCTTACGGATGATTTAGTAAATGGAGATGATAAGAATGAAAAGAAAATGTGTGAACTTTATCAGAAAACATCGCTATGTATATTCGGTGATGTCAGAGCACATCTCAGCCTTCCATACGATTCAAGAACCAAAGATAATATACTTCCTGTCAAGTTAATTATAACCGATAGATGGCAGCCATCCTTCGATGAATTAGAGATCAACCCTAAAGGTGGATTAACATATCGTATTATCAAATATGAAACTGTCACTCCAATTACGAGTTTCGCATTGCGTGATGAGGAAATCGAAATAGGACTCGCACCTTTAGCGACAGCTATAAGATTATGCGTTGAAGACTCGAACTATGTCATTCTCGGTCCTGCATTTGCATCAAGTGGATCGATTGGATTAGCCTCAAAGAACATTAAGAATTTTCAAGAATTTAAGAGTATGCTTATTAAGTCTTTTGAAGATAAGAAAGTAATGAATATTGCCATTTTACAAAAGAAATTGACTTCAACATTTATGATTAGAACATTTATCAAGCATATTTTATTAGAAAATGGAGGAATAAAAAATGATCAAATAGACAAAGAATATATTAAAATAATTAATGAAATTGAAATTCTGTCGATTGAAAAACTTAATAATATACTGGTGACAAGGAATATCAATAAATATGATTGTGTGCTTTTATTGGGAAATGATCTCATAGATTTATCAAAAAACCATGCTTATAATATTATAAGCAATAATATCGAAGATGTAACAGCAAGTCTTCTTGAGTTGCCTGGTAAAATAATTCCACGTGGGATTTTTATTTGCAAAAGAGGTAGTCTTGCAAATCATGAATGGAAACCCTTTTTTGAAGAATTTTTTGCGGAATATAATTCGGGAGTATCTAAGATCAAAAATGAAGGCTCAAAAACAATAAGATATGAATCAGAAAAGGACTTACCTTTGCTGTCTTATAGCAAAAGCGATCCAAACCATCTACTTGCCATAAAACTCATTGCTGAATCAAATTTCTTTAATCTACCTTCAGTATTCGATTGGGATAATTTCGCTTTTAGAAATCATATTTCTATTCAAAAGTTGAAAGATTATATAGGTAATTACCAAACAAAGATTGAAGGAACAGAAAAACAAAAAAGCATATTTTCGGAAAACCTTGAGGTAATGAAACAATTCTTCTTAGATCAGCTGAATAAGCGAGAAAGTATGGATAGTTCAGACCTCAAAAAACTCACATTAGAATTATGTAAAAGGACAAAAATTACAGGTGTTGTGGTTAAAGAAATTACACAAGATTTTACTGATGAAGCGCGAAAATTTATTGAAGTTATGGAGATTACATAATGGTGTCTTTGACATTTCGAAGATTGCTTCTTTTGTCAGAAGTTGTAATAACTATATGGGGTACACTTTTAGGTAGTGCTGGCATCAATTTGATTACCAGTAGTGTAATACTGAATTTAAAAGTACCGGATCGATGGGAGTTGTTACCAGTTATTTTCGGTATTGTATTGGTTTATTGGTCTGTAGTTATTTTCTGTTTTCTAGAAAGACGTCGAGTTTTGGATAAACTATTAGAATTAAACGATGAGTTAATCGTTCAACAGAAAGAAGAAAATTGTAAGGAGGGACCTGTGAAACTTCCAAAGAAACGTAAGGAAATTAAAGAAGATTTCGAGAAAGAACAGTTGAAACACGATGACACAAAACGATTGTTATATGCAATAAGACTAGGTTGGGGGCTTGTTATCATCGTGTTGTGTCTATACGTTAGTGCATTTTTTATCTCAGGATGCAAATCCAACACAAAGTCAAATCATGTGATAATTGGTTACCAGGAAATAGCTCTATACCGTCATCTTTTCACTGCAATTGAGAGAGGATACTTTGATCAAGAAAAGGTAAAGGTTGAAGTTAGACCGTTTGTTTCAGCGAATCAGATGATCCAGGCAATGATCGCTGGTAAATTGGATGCTACCGGTTTATCTAATATGGAAGTTGCATTATCTGTAGAATCAAAAGATCCCGACAGATTTGAACTTGTGAACATGTTAGTCTGGAAAGATAATAGTTTTCCTGACTACATTCTCGCTCGAAAGGGATCAGATATTGATAGTCTGAAACAGCTCGAAGGTCATGTTGTCGGCCTCCATCCAGGTTCGGCAGTGCGTGGTTTTTCCAAAGCAGTTCTTGAATACTTTGGATTAGACTTAAGCGGAATCAGTTTTTTAGAATTAAAACCAGCTATAATGCAATCATCGGTATCAGCTGGCAGAGTCGATGGAGTTTATTGCATGGATCCTGTGGCTACAACTCTTGTTGAAACCGGTGAAGCTCATGTCTTAGTGGCAAATCCATTGAAATATATCTTTGCTCCTCCAATACCAATCTCTGGAACAGCACTTTCGAAGATATTAATCAATGAAAGACCAGATGATGCAAGAAAAATAATAAGAGCATTAGAAAAAGCAATAATCTATATGCGACAACCTGGACACGAAGATGAAATTGCAGGCTATATTGCGAAATATACTCCGATTTCACCTGAGATGTCATTAAAAATGAATGATTCTGAGTACTGGACGACGGAGGAAATAGACCGTGAGAGAATTCAAGCTCTTGCTGATAAGTTTATTGAACTTGAAATCATCGATAAAGCTGTAGAGATTACTAACATTATGATTCCAAAAGATTTCCTTGAGAAGAAATAAGGTTATTAAATGTCCTCCAATTTAAAACCACAACTATCTCTCCAGAACATAGAGAAATCCTATGATTCACAAGGCAAGAAAGTCCAAGTTTTATCTAATTTCGATATGGATGTTTATGAAAGCGAATTTATAAGTATTTTCGGTCCAAATGGTTGTGGAAAATCCACCTTATTACATTTAATTGCGGGAATAATTGACTCTGATGAAGGCACCATCTCAATAAAATCCAATGCTGAAGATGTTATTTCAATCGGCATCGTGTTTCAGAATTATGATAAATCACTACTTCCATGGCGAACTTGCTTGGATAATATAGGGTTACCACTTGAAGCTGAAAATAGATTTTCAAAGAAAGAAAGAAGAAAACGATCTTTTAAGATTTTAGAAGAACTCGATATTGATTTACCATTAGATAGTTATCCCTACCAGATGAGTGGAGGGCAGAAACAGTTAACATGTATAGCAAGGGCAATGATTCGAAGACCATCCATACTTCTCTTGGATGAACCTTTTGCTTCTTTAGATTATCAAACCCGGATTAGCATGCAGGAGATTTTGCAGGATATATGGGGGAAAACTAATGTAACTACGATTTTCATTTCTCATGAAATTGATGAAGCAATTTATTTAGCTGATCGTGTTCTTTTGCTGACATCGAGACCGGCAACCGTTGCAAGTTGGTATGAAGTGCCTCTCAGCAGACCTAGAAAACTTGAAATGCTATCTGCAGAGCCATATGTAAAATTGAGAACAGATGTACTCAATAGATTCAGAAGTGAGGTAGGGAAGTGAAATTCACCCGAATTCTCGGACCAATAATCATTCTATTGATTTGGTTTCTGATTGCTAGTTTAGGCACCATTTCCAAATTGATACTTCCGAGTCCATTACAGGTTTTAACTGGATTAATTGATATCCTTGCCATAAAGGCTGATTTGTGGTTGCATATAGGGTTGACACTATACAGAACAATAATTTCATTTATTTTTGCATGTTTAATAGGTATTCCGATTGGATTATTGATGGGCTATATTGCTCCAGTTTACAGGAGTTTAGAATTTTTAGTAGATTTTTTTAGATCTATTCCGCCCATTGCTTTATTTCCAGTGTTCCTTCTAACACTGGGGATAGGCGAACTCTCAAAACTTGGAGTGCCTTTTTATGGATGTGTTTTAGTAATTATTGTAAACAGTGTTTACGGGGTGTTAAATGCTCCAACCCTAAGAAGAATAGTTGGGAAAGTATATGGACTTAATAAGGCACAAGTGTTTTTCAAGATTGTAATTCCGGATTCAATACCTCAAGTTTTTATAGGTATGAGGACGGCGCTTTCGTTGGCTTTAGTGCTAACAATAGTTGTTGAAATGTTTATTGGATCAAAAAGTGGACTTGGAAAAAAAATATATGATTATCATTTAGTTTTTGATTCCGCAAAAATGTATGCAACAATTATAGTCACCGGAGCAATCGGCTACCTGCTCAATCAAGGATTTATTAAGTTTGAACGTAAATTCATTCATTGGACTGACAAATAATTTGATGTCGAGAATTGAAGTTTCTCTATTTAACCAAAACGACTTTCTTCATCTCGTTCATTTTGTTTGACACCACGGCATATGCCCCCGTTGGTCTTGTCCGTCCCCTGGCGGATTATCCAACGGGGTTTTGTTGTTTTTAGTCAAATTTCATCCCATGGCGATGAAATCTTTACCCTGCTCTTCCCAGTTTCAGACCAGTCATTTGCACTTGACCATTTCCATTCTTCCGGGAATTCAACCAACCCGGAGCGAACTGGATTATTTTAGTCGTAGTGGTGTCATGCGCCCTCGCTTGACACCGTTTAGCGATCCCTATTTCTGTCAGCCGGGGGCGACTGACAGCACCAAAACGGGGGGCGACTGACAGCACCAAAACGTACTGACAGCACCAAATTATTATGAATGTATTCTATAATTTTTCCAGGGATACTTCATTTCCTTCTACATGTCGATCAAAACCCGCGCCCGCTTGCCAGAATCGTCTTACAGTTCGTTTTCCCTCATTTATTTTCAGGAATTGGTGTACTCCCGGATTGTTTTGTTCATACCACGCCAGGAGTTGATAATTAGTGCCTATTAAGAAACTGTTGACTCGCTAAAATAACAGGTGGGGCGGGTGTCTCTGCCCGCCTGAGTTCAATTCTAATAAAAAACGGCGGGCAGGGACGCCCGCCCCACCCTTTTAAAATAAATAATTGAAGACTCCTTCCGTTTATAGCAGTGCTAACAAATGAATTCGCATGACTATAAGGAATTTCATTTGATACATGGGAATGTAGGGGCAGGATTTATCCGCCCGTGATTGAGTCAGTAGGATAGGGCGGATAAATCCTGCCCCTACAACATGCGAACTTATTTCCGAGCGTTGCTATATGTATAGGCAGTGGTAGTTCTTTTCAAACCCTGGAACGCTTTAGAGGGGTGCGAGAGATTGTGGTAATCGGCGGGTGGCCCGACCGCTTGCTGTCGGGTTTCTAACTGTTAAAATTACTAACAATTCAACTGAGATTTATTTTGAATGATTCACTTTCGGCGAAAGTGAACTACTCTAAACCATATTAATTATACCACCAGCGCTGCGGTTTATCTAATTCAAGAGGTTGTCTGTTCAACGTCAACTATAATTTCCCTCCAACGACAATTAGAGTTCCCGTTTTTGTTTTGTTTGTTTAAGGCAGTTCTCCCCATGGGGAGAACTGAACATTTGTTAAGTGGTGTTTG
>Ga0075120_10001003_pt1 | contig 23014 bp, 16 predicted proteins | sample AntAceMetag02UKL_FD_69792 | JGI IMG/M metagenome (GOLD analysis project Ga0075120, IMG submission 69792) | Saline lake microbial communities from Ace Lake, Antarctica - Antarctic Ace Lake Metagenome 02UKL | ecosystem: Environmental > Aquatic > Non-marine Saline and Alkaline > Saline | place...
AATAATATTTTCTACCGCAGTTATTGCCGTTAGCATTGAATGGTCTGTATTATTATATTTGTGCATGCCATTTCTTCCAATTAAAAAAAGATTTTCAATTTTATCTGTAAAATCTCTAATGATATGAAAGTCATCATATGCACCAAAATAGGCAGGATAGGCTTTTAATATCCTTATTATTGTTGAATCCAAGACATCCTCTTTATTAATGATATTAATCTGGGATAGTTCATTAATGGCAAATTTTATGAATTCATCATCGGATTTACTCCAGATCTCGTCCCCTTCATTACAAAAATATTCCAAACCAATCCATACCGTGTTGGGATCTTTTACCATATAAGGACTCCAGTTGTTGAATATTTGTAACCTGCCAAGAGTTATATCTTTATCCTGAATATAAATCCAGTTATCCGGCACTATCTGATTAATTGTAGGAATGGCTGTTTCATTGAAAATTTTCATTTTTTTTAAAAGAACACCTACAGTTATGAAATCACGATATAAAAGCCCTTTTGCAACTTTTTGAACTATCTCTGGAGGTGCAGGAATAATGGACTGGATAAGTTCTTTAACAGGCATCGTCGAGATTATAAAGTCACATTTATATTCACTAATAATGTTTGTAATATTATTTTTTACATTACTTCCTAAAACCCTTCCTTTGAATACATTAATTCCAACAATGGTGCTTTCAAAATGAATCTCCCCACCCTTTGCTTCTATCAATCTGGCGACTTTTTCCCACAATTGACCTGGTCCTAACTTTGGATAGAGAAACTGCTCGATAAGAGATGTCTCTGTTTTCTTTTGATCTATTGATATATCTTTATGAAAAAAAAATTTTACAGCATGAACAATAGCCTTGCTTATAGATAATCCTTTAATCCTTTGATTTCCCCATTCCGATTTTATTTCACTGCATGGAACACCCCAGAGTTTTTCAGTATAATCTTTAAAAAAAAGCAGATAAAGTTCCTTGCCAAACCGATTGATAAAAAAATCTTCCAGGGATCGTTGATCTTTAATCGGAAATATTCGAGCTTTGATATAACTCAATGCGATTTTTATAATTTTTTTAACCCCAAGATTTTTAAACGTATCCCATCTAAACGAGATAGGATAATCAAAAAATGACTGAAGAAAAAATATTCTAGAAAGTCGATTGCGAACCAACATAACAAAATTAGTTTTTTCAGGATCGGGAGCATTTTTTTTTTTTGATAAAATCACGGTTCTATTTAAAATTATATCATCGATAGAAGGCTTTCCCTGTATTGGTAGTATGTGTTCCCACCAATTCATAACAATTTCTGATTTGGAGAAAAATCGGTGTCCGCCAATATCTATACGATTACCTTTATAATTAACTGTTTTTGAAATTCCACCGATATCTGAAGATTTTTCAAAAATTATCGGCTTAATGTCTGTTTTATCAAGAAGTTCATAGGCGGCAGTTAGCCCTGCCGGGCCAGCACCAATTATGATTGCAGTTTTCTGATTCATTTAATTCCTTATTGACAACATCTATAACTGCTACATGGACACTACCTGCCCGATTTTACTTTAAGCCGGTGACAAGGTATTTGTATTTAGTTTTTTCAGAAAAATGATGTCCTGAAATTTTAAAAATTATAATAATACCGGATTTGTCTGATAATTTGTAATATAATATTGATTTTTTTTTTCAAAAAACACAAGTCCGTCAAGATAGCCCACCTGCCCTGCTGTTTCATGTTTAAGACCCAGTTTGAACTCTTTTAAAGGGTAAATATTCCAGTCATGGGAAACGCAGATGGCAATCTGGTTTTCTTTAAGATTTTTTATTTGTTCCATCATAAATTCACTTAAAATGTCTGAAGTCTTTTCCGGGTTTTCCATTATACTTTCATCAAATCGGTTATCAAACCAGTTCCGCAGAAAAATTTGGTTTCCCTGTTTTTCAATAAGAGGGACTGCTTTTTCTATATCCTTTACATAAAATGGTGAAAGCATGGCATCCATACAATTATGATCAATGGTCTGATTATTTTTTTTTGTAAATCCTTTATCAATCAAAAAGGCGGTCTCAACACACCTTCCCAGAAAACTGGAATATAATTTTGGCAACTGGCTTGACCGCAGGCCGGCACCAAAATCAAAGGCAAATTCTTTACCTTCATCAGTTAATCCCATAAATGGTTCCAAGCTTGCGTTTTCTGAAAAAAACCTGTCTGAATGCCGTATAAGAATACTTATTTTTTTTATCCCATTATCCATTAAATGATTAATGGTATCAATGGTCTGTTTTGTTCTTAGTTCATATTTTAACGTCATTTATGATATGCTCCTGAAGCGTTGTGTGGGTTTATCTTGAATAGTTTTCATACTCTATGCTATATGAGCTGTCAAGGTGAGAAATAATCTTTAAGGAGCTAGACCCAATGGTAAAAAATATCAGCATTATCGGCGTTCCCATGGATTTTGGACAGCAGCTTCGCGGAGTTGACATGGGGCCTGCTGCGGTGAGATACACAGGATTGATTTCAAGACTCAGGGCTTTGGGACATCAGGTTGTTGATACAGGAGATATCCCTATTCCTATTCGGGATTGTGATATCACTATTGCCAGGTATAATGAGAGCAAGGATAAAGACAAATATTTAAAGGAAATCACCCAGATTTGTGAATCTATATATACAGCCGGCAAAGCAGTAGTGCACAAAGGAGATTTCCCCTTGTTCATCGGTGGAGACCACTCCATTGCAGTGGGAACTGTTGCCGCTGTTACAAACAATGAACCCACAGGGCTTATCTGGATTGATGCCCACGGTGATTTCAACACCCCCCAAACTTCTCCCAGCGGAAATATCCATGGAATGCCTTTGGCGGCTCTCATCGGAGAAGGTCACCCGTCTCTTGTTAATGTGGGAAGACCCGGTGCCAAAATTCATCCTGATAATATTGTGCTGATCGGTCAAAGAGACCTGGATATAAATGAGAAAAAAAGACTGAGAAAAACAGGAATCACTGTATTTACCATGCGGGATATTGATGAGCAGGGAATTAGTTCTGTGGCCAACAAGGCGCTTATGAAACTTGTTCATTTAAAAAAAATCCATCTGACTGTAGACATGGATGCCCTGGATCCCGTTGAAGCACCTGGTGTCGGAACCCCTGTTCCAGGAGGAATTTCCTATCGGGAAGCACACCTTTTAATGGAAATCCTTTCAGATTCCGGCAAAATCAATTCAATGGACATGGTGGAAATTAATCCAATTCTGGATGTTGCCAATAAAACAGCTGAACTTGCCGTTGAATTGATTTTATCCGCATTAGGGAAGAGTATTTTGTGAGCCTGGATGAATATATTCAATCCCTTAAAACCTATAAAGGCTTTGCAGGGGATATTGTCTGCCAAAAAAGTGCAGATGGACTGATGCTCTTAACTGGTGGCAGCAAGGCAGGATGGATAAAATAATTGAATATTGCAAACAGGACGTAGGTAAAAATAGTGTGGCGTTTTGTTCAATCGGAAACCACCTCGTTCACAATTTTCTTTAAAACATCTCCTGCCTTTCCCCGGATCAATATATCACACATATTGTCATAGGGTGTTTCCGAAAGATTTATAATGGCAAGAAAAGCCCCTGCATTTTTTGCATACTCCGGCATCAAAGCTGCCGGCTGCACCAAAAGTGTGGAACCCACTACAATAAAGACGTCACTTTTGGAGGACAACATGGAAGCTTTCTTTGTCTGTTCCACTGGCATGGCTTGACCAAAAGAAATTGTGTCTGGTTTAAAATATCCTGAACACGAACAAACAGGAGCCTTATCTCCTGCATCAATCATTTCTTTTGCTTTTTGCCAGGATATCAATTTTTTGCAACTCATGCATCTGACCCGCCTGGTATTGCCGTGGAGTTCAATAATTTTTTCTTTTGGGATTCCAGATGCTTCATGCAGCCCATCAATATTCTGTGTGATCAGAGTTTTTAAAATTCCAAGCTCATGCAGTTTTGCAAGGCATTTATGGCCCTGGTTTGGTTTGGAGATTGACAGGCTTTTTTCCATGTCAAGCCGCTGTTCCCAATACCTGATTCTGGATTCTTTAGAAGACATGAACTCATCAAAGTATACAGGCTTAAATTTGTCCCATATACCTCCCTGGCTTCTGTAATCAGGTATCCCGCTTTCTGTGGAGATGCCTGCACCGGTAAAGAAAATCAATTGTTTTGATTTTTTGATCTTTTGTGCAAGTAATTTTATTTTTTCATCTTTGATTTTTTGATCCTTGGAAAAATCCTTTTACTTGTGACCCTCAGGTTAAAAATATTTTCATAGATAATCAGAATTTCAGATACTTTAAATAAAATACCGGTTAAATAAAATAAAAATAAAAATTCAATCCCCACAATACCGGCAATGGTTAAAGAACCAGAAAATGTGGCTTGATCAATAAACTTTCTCAGGGTAAAAGCTGTAATAAAAAGGATGCCGCCAATTATCAGGCTTATGGGGATCATTTTAAGGAAAAAAAGATATACCTGCTTTTTTTCAGAATTTAAACTTTTTTTATTCCAGCATTCATACAAAACAAAGGCCTGAATAATAACAGATATTGATAATCCTAAAGCCACGCCTTGGGGACCCAACATTTTCATCAACAAAAAAATAAAAGGAAGGCTGAGGATAACGCAAATGCTTGTAAAAATGGCGGGAAAAACCGTGTTCTGGATGGCATAATATCCCCTTGAAACAATATTCTGGGCTGCAAATGCAAAGGCACCCACCATGAAAAATGGCAGGATTCCTGCCGTCACCAAACTAGCTTTTGCATCAAATTGACCCCTTTGAAAAAGAATTGTCACGATTTCACTGCTTAAAACTATAAAAAGAACGGAAAATGGAATAACAAGAAAGATAAATTTCAATGTTTTGTTTAGTAAATGATTTAACTCAAAAAGATCTCCTTTCTGGGCAAGTTTTGCCATAAAAGGATATGATGCAACCCCGATGGCTTGGCCAAAAAGTCCCACAAGGATAAACATAACCCTTAGGGCATAATTCATGGCAGCAATACTGCCTTCATTTAAATAGGATCCGAAAAATTTTAAGAGAATCTCCGTTGAAAATGTCATGGTAAGGCCAATCATTAAAGGAAGGGTGAGCAAAATATATTTTATTAAATCCGGGTGGTTAAAACTTAAAATGGGATAATATCGGACACCCATTTTTTTTGCAGCAACAAGCTGCAGCACAAAATTGCCCAGAAAGGCTCCTGCCAGCACCCCCCATGCAAAACCTTCCATACCCATGAAAGGTCCCAGGATAAGTCCGCCCAGAATAATGGCCAGATTGTATATCAATGGTGCCAGAGCAGGAATTAAAAATTTTTCATTTGCAAATTGAATTGCCATGAGAAGCCCGCCTGTGAAAAAGAAAAACTGAGCTGGAATAATAATCCTGGTCATTTTTACGGCAAGGGCAAAGGTATCAGGATCTTGAATGCCTGGAGCAAACATATGAACAAACTCTGGCGCCCATATCCATGTGACCAGAATAAAACACAAGAGAAGCAGCCCAAAACCATTCATGATAATGGAAAAAACCCTGTATCCTTCATTTTCTCTGTCTGAAGAAAGATAATGGGCAAATATGGGAATAAAAGTAATGGAGAGAAAACCGCTTGCAACAACATGGTTAAGGATTTCCGGAATAATAAATGCGATCTGGTAGGCATCCACAGAGGCTTTAATGCCGCCCATGCCGGCAATGGTCATTTCCCGGAAAACACCGATTATTCGACTGGCAAATACAGATGCCATCATGATAAAGGATGCAAATCCAATTTTTTTTAATATGTTTTCATTTGCCATAATCGTAATATTGATAGGGGTATCATAAAGGATTGGCAAATAAAAGGCTTATAAGGTAAAATAGTTTGACATGGATAAAATTTGCAGAATATATTAATAATGGTAAATTGTGAATGGTAAATGGTGAGTTGTGAGTGAAGTTAAGCTGATGGTTTTTTCTCACAGTTTAAAACTCAGAACTCAATACTTTCATATAAAATAAGGGGAAAAAGATATATGATAACCAGGCTTGGGATTTATTCCCTGTTGGCAGGTGTGTTTGTGGGTATTTTCAATGGTATTTCTCTATTTATGGGCAGTAAAAATTTCTGGGTGGATTTAACAATTTCAAAAATAATCGGGAAAGATACTTCTGAGTCTATTATAGGATTCATAAATACCCCCATCATAAAAAATTCACTGGATTACCTTATTTTTGCAGCACCATTTTTTCTTTTTTTACTTGGGCTGGGTGTTATTCTTTTATTGATCAGCCTGTTTGTAAAAAACCATTAGTCCCGTCTCTATAAACTGACAGGGGACCACAGGATAGGACTTTAACAGGAAAAGGAATCAATCCATGACAATTACCCGAATTTCCAGAAGACAATTTTTAAAAAACTCAGCCATCATGTCTGCCTCACTTGCAGGTCCGATATTTTTTACCGGGTGTGCAATTGATCCTGTCACAGGAAAAAAACAATTAATGATGGTTTCCCAGCAACAGGAGATCGGGATTGATAAGCAGCAGTCACCTTTTCAGTTTTCTTCTGATTATGGCATTACAAAAGACGCTGGTATCAATCAATATATTTCTGATGTGGGCAAAGGATTATTACCCAATGTTCACAGGCCTGGCATGCCTTATAATTTCCAATGTGTGAATGCCACCTATATTAATGCCTATGCATTTCCAGGAGGCACCATTGCCGTTACAAGGGGAATTTTATTAAAACTTGATAATGAGGCAGAATTGGCTTCTTTGTTAGGCCATGAACTGGGCCATGTCAATGCAAGGCATACAGCCGAACAAGTCTCTAAAGGACAACTTTCCTCCCTGCTTGTGGCAGGGCTGTCCATTGTAGCAAGCACACAGAGCTCAGGTCTTGGTGACCTGACCCAGCAGCTCGGAGCGCTTGGTCAGGGATTATTCTTATCCAAGTACAGCCGGGATAACGAAAGGGAAGCTGATTCTCTTGGCAATGAGTATATGGTTAAGGCTGGCTATCCTTCCAAGGGATTTGTGGGACTCATGGAAATGCTTGATTCTCTGCACAAAGAAAAGCCGAGTTCAGCCCAGATACTTTTTTCAACCCATCCCATGAGTACAGAGCGCTTGACTTCTGCTGTTCAAAGAGAACAAGGGATTTACCTTAATTCAAATAACTCTCCTTTGCACAGAGAAAGATATATGGACAGTATTTCTTTTCTGCGGGCAAAAAAAAAAGGCATAGAATTGTTGCAGCAAGGCGAGAAGCATATGGCTAAAAAAGAATTTGACAAGGCACAAGCAACATTTAAAAAATCCCTGAGAAAATTAAAAAATGATTATACTGCCCATGTATTAATGGCTAAATGCCTTATGCTTAAAAAAGAACCGGCACAGGCTTTGTCATATGCTGACACAGCAAAAAAATTGTATCCTGCTGAAGTTCAAAGTTACTATATTGCAGGGCTTGCCAGCAAGGAGCTTAAAAAATATACCATTGCCTATAAAAATTTTGATACCTGTGATAAACTTTTGCCGGGCAACCCGCAAATGAGTTTTTACAAGGGATATTGTCTTGACAAAAAGGGTGACATTGAGCCTGCGGCAAATAATTACATCACATATTTAAAAATGATTAATTCTCAACCCAATGAATATTCCAACTATGCCTATAATCGCCTAAAAAAATGGGGTTATGCCAAATAGTGGTTGACCAAAAACTTGACGATTTTCGGTCAACCACTAAATAATTAATTATGAAATTTTCAAGCCTAAAGCAATGCTTAGACGTTTTAAAACAACAGGGAGAGCTCGTACAGCTCCACCAATCCGTTGATCCCAACCTTGAAATGGCTGAAATCACAAGAAGAGTGTTTAATGCCAAGGGCCCTGCAATATTATTTACAAATATCAAGAATACTAAATTTTCTGCGGTATCAAACCTGTTCGGCACCTTTGAGCGAACACTTAAAATTTTTGAACCCCAACTTGCATCTGTAAAAGCACTTGTGGACATCAAATCTGATTTTGGATCAGCCATTAAACATCCTGGAAAAATATTAAAAGCCTTGCCTGCATTAATCCATTCTTTACCATTAAAAGTATCCAGACCCAAGGTTCTTGAAAAGACATGCCGTATTCAGGATCTTCCCATGATTAAATGCTGGCCCAAGGATGGGGGGGCATTTATACTTCTTCCCCAGGTTTTTTCCCAGGATCCTGAAAAAACATCTCTTTTCAGTTCAAATCTGGGGATGTATCGGGTTCAGATTTCAGGAAATGATTACGAACCGGACAAAGAGATCGGCCTTCATTATCAATTGCACAGAGGGATTGGCAATCACCACAAAAAGGCTTTGGAAAAAAATCAGGCGCTGAAGGTCAGTATTTTCATTGGCGGACCGCCTGCCCATGCGCTGGCCGCTGTTATGCCTCTTCCGGAAGAGTTGCCGGAAATTGCCTTTGCAGGAGCCCTGGCAGGCAAAAATTTTAAATATACAAAAAAACATGGGCACTTAATTTCTGCAGATGCTGATTTTTGCATTACAGGCATAATTGTCCCGGGAAAAACAAAAAAAGAGGGTCCCTTTGGAGATCATTTAGGTTACTATTCTCTGGAACACGAGTATCCCTATTTAAAAGTAGAATCTGTTTATCACAGAAAAGACGCTATTTTCCCGTTTACAGTGGTGGGCCGTCCGCCCCAAGAAGATTCCAATTTTGGAAAATTAATCCACGAAATCACAAGGTCAGCGATTCCCGACAGCATCCCCGGGGTTACTGCCGTAAATGCTGTGGATGATGCAGGAGTTCACCCCCTGCTTCTTGTAAAAGCCCATGAACGGTATGTGCCCTATGAAAAAGAAAAAAGAATGCCAAGGGAATTGTTAACCCATGCAAGCCGAATTCTTGGCACAGGTCAATTGTCTCTGGCAAAATATCTGATGATCTGCGCCCACGAAGACAATCCAGAACTGAATGTAAATGATGAAAAAGCTTTTTTCGTTCATATGCTTGAACGGATAGATTTTTCATCTGATCTTCATTTTTTCACAAAAACCACCATGGATACCCTTGATTATTCCACCCAAAACATTAACCATGGCTCAAAACTGGTAATGGCAGCGGCAGGTGAAAAAAGACGACACTTGAAAAATGAGTTTCCTAAACATTTTTCTTTGCCAGAGGAATTCAAGCATCCCAAAATTGTTCTGCCTGGCATTGTAGTGCTTGAAGGTCCTGAGTTTAAAACATATGCTAAGGGAAAAATACAGATCAATGGGCTGAAAAAATATTTCCAGACCCAGGCAGGTCTGGACTCTCTCCCCTTGTTTGTGATTGTCGACAATGCCGATTTGGCAGCAAAATCATTTTCAAATTTTTTATGGGTAACTTTTTTAAGATCAAATCCTTCCCACGATATTTATGGGGTAAATGAAAAAATATATTTTAAACACTGGGGATGCAAACCCCCTTTAATTATCGATGCCAGAATAAAGCCCTTTCATTCTGATCCATTGGAATCTGATAAAAAACTTATAGAAAAAGTTGATGCCCTGGGAAAAAGGGGTGGACCGCTTTTCAATATTATTTAAAAGAAACATATGATTATAATTACTACCCATAAAGAATCGGATTTTGATGCATTGGCATCCCTGGTTGCAGCAAGCCTGCTATATCCCGATGCCATACCTGTTTTACCAATGTCTATTAATGCAAACCTGAGGGCCTTTTTAGCCATTCACAAAGATTTGTTTAAACTCTGCTCTCCCAGCGATATTATTCTTGATCATGTAAAAACCCTTGTGGTTGTTGATACTCATTCCTGGGATCGCCTGGAAGGAATGGAGCCTTTAAAAGACAGACAGGACCTTGAAATTATTATTTGGGACCATCATTCTGAAGGAAATATTGAAGCCAGTCAAAAAAATATCAAAGAAACAGGGGCTGCTGTCACCCTGCTTGTGAAAGAGATTGAAAAACAAAAAAAACTGATCACTCCGATTCAGGCCACGCTTTTTTTAATGGGGCTATATGAAGATACTGGCAACCTGACATTTTCCTCCACCATGGCCGAGGATGCTTATGCAGCCGGATTTCTTCTTGACAGAAAGGCGGATCTGCAGATTCTTTCTAATTTTTTACGACAAGCCTATGGGAAAAAACAAAAAAACATCCTTTTTCAAATGATACAGGAAGCACAAAGAAAAGAGATCAGCGGATTCTCCATCAGTATTGCCAAGATGAAAATCCAGGGACGAATCGATAACCTTGCAATGGTCCTTGAAATGTACCGGAAAATTGTCAATGTTGATGCTGCCTTTGGAATTTTCAAGGATATTGAAAAAAATAAATGCATTGTCATTGGCAGAAGTAATATAGATGAAATTAATATTGGTTTGTTAATGAAAACCATAGGGGGAGGCGGACATCCGGGTGCAGGCTCAGCTCTTTTGAAAGCTGTTAACCCGGATACAATTGAAGAAATGCTGCTGGAACTCATCTCAGGGAATCAGCAATCTTCGGTCTCATTGTCGGATATCATGTCCCATCCTGTGGTTATAGTTAATGAGGATACAACAATTGAAGCCGCAGCCATGATTTTAAGAGACCTTGGCTGCAGCGGCATGCCCGTTGTGGATAAAAATGGGCAGATCACTGGTGTAATTTCCCGGCGTGATTTTAAGAAAATCAGAAAATCAAAACACATGCAATCTCCTGTAAAAGCCTATATGAGCAGGAATGTTGTCACCATCTCCCATGACAAAAGTATAATGGAAGTTGTAAGGCTTATGATAAAACATGATGTCGGACGAATCCCGGTTATTAAAAAGGATAAAATTGTGGGAATAATTACCCGGTCTGACACAATGATGTATTTTTATGATCTTTTGCCGGATTAAGCGAGTCCTAAGGTGGGGTTTTCATAAATTAAGTCTTTTTTTTGCTTTAACAGCAAGTTTTTCCCGAAATATTTTTGAATTGTGCCGGATATCCACAGGGAAATCTTTTTCAATAAAAACATGATGGATATTGGCTGTTAGCGGGTTTGATTTTGCCAGGACAAGAAGTTCATTAATAAAGGCTTTTTTATCCTTTATTTTTGAATAAGGTTCGATAAATATGACGGGAGTCTGCATATTTCGCGGGCCTGCACCGGCAAGGGCACTTCTGAAAACATTTTCATGATTGTTGAAAATAGCTTCAACCGGGATGGTAAAAAGTGTTTCATCCAGAGTAATAACCCTGTGGCTTTTTCTTCCGCAAAACCATATTCTTCCCTTTGAATCCATCCATGCAAGGTCGCCCATTCTATGCCAGACTGTGCCATCCGGGTCATGGATTTTGGCCAACAGGTCTGCTTCGCGATTATCAAAATAATGCTGGGTCACAAGATCTGCGTTTACGATTATCTCACCCACCTGGTTTTCAGGAACCTTGAGTTTATCATGAAGCTGGGTAATGGGATCATCAATGATTTTAATCAGTTTGACCTGTGTATTGCAGACAGGCCTCCCAATACACATGCCATACCCTTGTTCAGAAAGTATTTTGGTTTCAGAAAGGATTTCATTGGACCCGATGGAGATCACAGGAACAGCCTCTGTTGCACCATAGGGGGTATGGATCTGGGCATGATCAGACAGCATGTTTGAAAATTGTTCTATGTTGGCAGGAGTCACAGGTGCGCCTGCAGATATCACACGCCTTAATGTCGGCAGTTTGATATTGTTTTCCTTACCAAACTTACCCACCCTGTTTAACAGAGCAGGAGAGGCAAACATATTGGTAACACCATGATTTTCAATGGCTTCAATGATTTTTGCCGGATTTACCCGAGCTGGTTTGGTGGGGTCCATATCTGGTATGACAGCTGTCATGCCAAGGATTGGATCAAAAAGGGCAAACAAAGGAAATGTGGGCAGATCAATCTCATCAGGGTCAATCTGGAAATGTTCCTGGATCTGATTTATCTGGGCTATAAAATTACCATGGGTATATATTACTCCTTTGGCAGGACCCGTTGACCCTGTGGTAAATACAATGGCAGCGGTTTCATCACGTGTGGTATGGGCTTTGGGATAAGGGTCATCTATGTTTATCATAAGTTGATCAAGGGTATATCCCCCCCAGAACCATCTTTTTCCCACGGTAACCCAGAGTTTTATAGTTTTAAAAAACTTAGGTTTCAGTTTCCGTAAAAGATGGGCCTTTTCAATGCCAATAAAGGCTTTGGGTTTACCCTGTTCCAGACATTGAAGCATCCTGTCAATGCCCATACCAGGATCCACCACAACAGGCACTGCACCCACCTTGAACATGGCAAATATGGTGATAAAAAATTCCATGCCAGGGGGTACCATTAAAATGGTTCGGGTTCCCCTGATGATGCCGATTCTTTCAAGACCAAAGGCAAGCCTGTCTGATTCAGTTTCCAGCTGGGTAAATGTCATCTGGCTGTACAGAACCCGGCCTTTCCTGTCTCTACCACCAGGATAAACAATTGCTCTTTTAAAAGGGTATTTTTCCTGTGTTTTTTTAAGGCCCACTGAAATATTTGTATAGATTGTCATAAAAATTTCTTTGTTATTTTTAACTGCTTCCTTTAATCAACCCCTGAACAACTTCTTTATTTACTTTTTAACCTAAGCTGTCACTAAATGTCAAAACAAAGAATACTTTATTTGTTTACTTTATTTATTTAAAAAGGCTTCAATCAATTTGCTTGTTTCTTCTGGCTTATCCTCAAACAGGTAATGTCCTGCATCATGAAAAACATGGGTGGCGGCTTGTGGAAACCTTGTCTTAAACTCATTTAAGAATGCCAGATCAAAAACAAAATCTTTTGCCCCCCATAAAAACAATAATGAGGCTTGGTCAAGCCGGTTCAGATTTTGGTCCACATGATTGACAATGTCATAGCTTTGATCCTTTGGGCCCAGGGGTATATCCTGAACAAATTTTAAGGTGGCAATCCTGTTTTTCCAGGAATTATAAGGTTCAACAAGCCCTTTTTTGACTGCAAGGGATAATTTTTTCTCACTACCAAAATAAAGTGCCCCTTTTGCAAACACATTTAATCCAAGTACGGCAGGAATCGCAAAAATCTTAATATATTTAATCAACCATAAAGCAAATGGGAATTGCTTTTCCTTTGGCAGGAAAAACCCTGAGGTGTTGGTAATAATAATCTTATCAATTTTATCCAGGTGATCCACTGCCCAGGCAAGGCCTATCATGCCGCCCCAGTCATGGAGGACCAGATTTATTCGTTCACTGATATGCAGACGGGTTATCAGGGTGTCAAGATCTTTCACCCGGGATTCCAGGGTATATTTATATGTTTTTGCATCGGGTTTGTCTGAAAAACCACACCCAATATGATCCAGAGCAATGGTGCGAAAATTCTTTGAAAGACTTTGAATCAGATGACGAAAATAAAACGACCAGGTTGGATTACCGTGTATCATCAGAACAGGTTTTCCTTCACCTTTATCAATATAATGAAGATCATGCCCGTTAATATTCATAAAAGAGGAATCAAAGGGGTAAAGAGCTTCAAAACCTTTTGTGGAAGTCAGTTTATCATTAATGCGTTTTTCTACCATTGCACACCTAAAATATAACAATTCAGTCCTGAACCCACACCGATAAAGGCTACAAAATCCTCTGGCTGCAAAAAGCCTCTTTCATCGGCAATGGCTGCAGTGATGGGAAGTGATACTGATCCCACATTACCAAGAAAGGGAAAGGTCGCAAAATCCTTTTGTATATCCTGGTTCAAGACCTGGTAAAATCTCTGATGATGCGCTGCCCCGACCTGGTGGCCGATAAATTTATCTGGTTTGTCTTCGGGTAAGTTAAATTGTTTTTTAAATTCATCAAAAGTTTTTTTTGCAAGGACAAGACCATTTTCAAGAACGTCCTGGGCCTGGGTTCGCATGATAACTTTAGAATCTGTGGGCATACCTTTTTTTTCAAATCCCCAGTGGCAAAGTCTATAATGTTCAATGGCATTTTTTACTAATCCGCCTCTAAGGGCGTGTTTTCTATTTTCTGGATTACCAATGGTTCCATTGGTTAACAACACAGCCGCCGCTCCTGAACCACCCGTCATCGTGGCAATAGTTTCTTTATAAAACTCAACACTTTTACGGGTGTTAATCTCATGAATGGTAGAATCAACAATCTGTCGTGCGGTTTCACAGGAGACCACAAGCCCGGCTTTTATATTTCCCAGCTCTATTTCATTGGCCACCTGAACCATACCTGTTACCATCCCTAAACAGGCGCTTTTAACATCATAGATATGGGCATTCTCCCCAATGTTCAACTGGTCGGCCACGGAACAGGAAGTGGCTGGTTCAAATCCATCCTGGCCCACCCCGCAATATACCAGGGCCCCGATCTGGTCCCCGGAGATATTGGCTTCATCAAGGGCTCTTTGTCCTGCAACAGCTGCATGGTCTGCAAGAATATGGTCTTCATCCCAATACCGTCTTTCTTTTATGCCGGTCAAAATTTCAAGCTGTCCCGGCCCAAACCCCACTGCCGCATAAAAAGGTGCCAGCTTTTCTTCCAGCTCTATTGTAGTAATAACATTAGGAGCAAGTTCATAGCCAAATGATTCTATAAATACCTTAGAATATCTCATTGTTTTCTCCAGAAAGAGTCCAACTCGTTTTTTGTCAGGCCCACAAGTTTCATTCCCATATTTTTGTACAGGACAATTCTCAAATCATCGGAAAACATGTGGGCATCTGCTATTATATAGGGTTCAGGGTTATACCCCATCTCTTTTATTTCTATTTCATACCGGGCTTTTTTTGTATCAGGTGTCACAGGCCCCCGGCATTTTAAATCACTCTCATTGTCTGGAACAACATCATAAAACACATCACCCCGATCACTTACCCAGCCCATTCTCTGGGTAAAAATTCTCAGGGCATGGGCACAGCATTCATACATCAGAGTGCCTGGCATAACCCTGTCATCAATAAAATGGCAGGTCAAAAACCAGTCATCCGGATGGATGTCGGCCTGGGCAATAATGGAGCCAAGGCCAAACCGTCCGCCTTCTGGATCAAATTCAAGAACCCGGTCAATCAGATGCATCCTTTTGCCGGGAAGTTTCAGATGTTTTCCAAGCTGTATTAAATCAAAATTTTTCCCAAAGGCAAAACCAAGGTCTCCCTGTCTTAGAGCCTCAATCTTTTCATCGGAAAAGCTTTCCTTTACAACGGGAACCAGGGGAGAAAATTTATCATTGAATTTTATTTGTTTTAATTCTTCAGTCTTTAGAATAATACCACCTGAATTTTCAACCTCTTGTTCTGTAAAAAACCCTGCACACCCGTCCCGCATGGAAATCAGCAATTGGTCGTTAATATAACCCTTATAATGGAAAAAAAACAAGTATACATCGCCCTGCTTTAAAAACCGATCAATTTCAATGTGATATTCAATGGTTTCTCCGGGTTCAGGCAATGTTCTGTGAAAAGTAACCCTTGCATCCAGAAGCCTGTACTTTCTTTTACCTTTGATCCTGTGGTCAATGCCCAACCAGGCACATAAAAAAAGATCTGCCTGCCCTGCTTCAATGGAAATGGAAACAGGTGCCTTACCTCCGTCCAGGTACCAGACATCCTCTTTGACATCATGCTGGGTAATAATTTTACCCGATGTCAGGGACAGCATCTTGCCCTGGATATCCATGATCCTGTCCACCAGCATCAAGGGTTCATCCGGAAGTCTTACCCTGACAGGATAGGTGTCAATAATCTCAAATTTTTTTCCAAGCACATGGGAGGCCTTCCCCCTGGCATACTCAAGACATTGTTCCCTGTCCAGAAAGCAAGGCTTTACAGGTGATAGAGGTTTTACTTCCGGAACCATAGCAGGGTCTGCCCCTTCCCTATCTGATGTTGTCTGCCCATCAAAATTTTGTACCACGTTGCCTGCAAGCCGGGTAAGAATTTCAAACTGATTTTCAAGAATTTGCATGTTTTGTTTTGAAAACTCAAGAAATTTTTCATGGGCATTGGATGTGGCAAGGCTGCCTTTGGCAATCAGACCCGGATCAAGGATAGGGGATTTAATTTCATTAACAGCAAGATGTTTCTGGATTTTCAGGAGTGTTTCTTCTGAAATCTGTCGTGGGTTTGTTTTTAAAATAAAATTTTTTTTTGACCGGGCTTTAATAACAGATGATTTATCTTTCTTTTCAAAAAAAGAGACATCCAAATTGCTTTTGCCATCCTCTCTGTTTTCCTCAAGAATCACGTGGGAACAGGCACCATCCATGGTGATGGATGCAACACAGGCTTTTCTGACAGATTGTGGGTCCTTTTTGTTCCAATGGACCGGTGTATCAGTGAAGCAAAAGCGTTCTTTATCCAGTTTTTCAAACCCCAAAGCTTTTATTTTATTTAAAGGCATCTGTTTATAATTGAGGCAAAGCGCTGTTTTGATAATAGAAAATAAGGCAGATGCACCCCTGGTGTTTCCGATGACAGAAGATGTTGCTGTGACATGGCAGGGGGAAATACCTGGATTTTTTAAAAAAAGTGCATTTAACACCTTGATCTGTGTTGCATCTTCTTCCATTATCCCTGTAAGACTTCCTTCATAAAGACCAATTTCACTTAACAATGTTTTTGAATCTTTAAGGGCATTTGTAAAGGACTGGCCGTACAGAGTTTGTAACATAGTTGAATCATACCCTGTTTCACCGGGGATAGGGCCGCTGCTGGCACCTGCCATTCCAGTGATTACTCCATAAATCTGATCATTGTCTTTAAGGGCCTGATCCAGCCGTTTTAAAACAATGGCGCAAGCCCCTTCTGAAGGTAGGATTGCATCAGTATGGGGTTTGGCTATATCATTGAGGGCAAACTGCCGGATATCTCCTGCAAGGTCAACACAGCCGCAGATAAAAACATCTGTTTCGCCACGGCTTAAAGAATGGACAGCGGTTTCAATGGCCTTGATCCCGGAAGCAGCTCCTGCAGACAGGGTAAAACATGGGCCTCCCAGTTTAAATTCCCTTGCCACACGGGATGCCACAATTCCGCCAAGGGCACCCAGAGTCCGGTTAAAGGTTAATGGCGGAGATAACTGACTTTTCAGTTTCTCATCAAGATGATTGATTTTCCATCGAAGATGAAAATCTGTTGCTCCATAATCAAATTCAATCCCGATGGCACCCCCGATATGATGCCTCAAAGGTTCATCTGCTAAAGGCCTTGGCTTGATCTTTGCGTCTTCCAGCGCCCCTTTAACAGCTTTAAGAAGAAGAATATGCTGGGGTAAAATATCTTCCATTTGATTGGGAGGAATATGGAATTCACCAAGGGCAAAGGACAGATCATCAAGGTAAAATCCTGGTTGTTCGTTACAATCCCAGGATTTTTTTCTTCTCCATCTTAATCCCGGGTGTTCTGGTTTTAAGCATGCTTTATCAAATACAAGCTCCTTAAACTGAGACAAGGAGGAACAGTCCTTTGTAATGGTTTCCATACCCACGATGGCACAGGGAACTTTTTTTAACATCTCTTTTGTATCTATAAACCCTTGTTTTGAATTTTTTACGATTACACGACTTGAGATTGATTTAAATTCTTCAACCAGAATATGGGCATTGATTCCGCCAAAACCAAAAGCGCTGATCCCGGCTTTTCTTGTTGAATGAATAGATTCAGGGTTCCAGTTTTCAACCCTGGTTTGAACCTTGATATGGGTTTCATTTAAAATGCTTTTAAAGGGAGGTGCTGAATAATTCAATGACGGCGGCAAAACGCCTTCATTCATTGAAAGAACAGTTTTTATAAATCCTGCTGCCCCTGCTGCAGTTAAAAGATGGCCAGTCATTGATTTGACAGATCCAATGGAAAGACTTTTATCCGGGCAATCAAATTCTTCAAGTAATGTCTGGATGCTGGATAGTTCCACCTGATCCCCCACAGAGGTACCTGAACCATGACATTCCATGTACTGGATGTCGGCAGGAGACCAGGATGCCTGTTCATAGGCCTGGATCATGGCTCGAACCTGACCTTCACAGGCCGGCCCCACAAGGGTTCCTTCAATATCATTGGAGACCCCGGTCCCGGTAATGACAGCATGGATTTTATCACCGCAGGTAATAGCATCTTCAAGTCTTTTCAACACAACAATGCCTGTTCCTTCTCCCACAACAAGTCCATCAGCATTTTTATCAAAGGGAGAACATCTGCCCGAGGGAGACAAGGCCTGAAGCTGTGTAAATCCGATCTGGGTGTAAAGTGAATCCGGTCGTGAAACCCCGCCGGCAACCATGATGTCTGCCTTTTTTAAATGAAGATGTTCACAGGCAAGCTTGATGGAATATAAAGACGAGGCACAGGCAGCATCAAGGGTAAAGCATCCGCCCTGCAAACCCATGGCCCTTGCAAAAACTGCGGCAGGAAGCGACACTACTCCGCTACTTGAAAAATCTTTTGGAACAAGTCCTTTATAATCTTTATTGCCATTACAAATAATCTGCCAGGAAACTTGAGAAGACGTTTCAGTGGGAAGGGCAATGGCCGCTATTATCACACCGGTCCGTTTTTTATCTTCATTTGTTTTGGAACATTGTGAAAGAGCATCCCTTCCTGCATGGAGAACAAGTTGATGCAATGGATCAAGATTTGATAAAAGGTCTTTATCCACAAGAAAACCAGTTGAATCAAAATGAAAATTTTCAATAAGGCCGGCTTTATTGGAGACAGCTTTATCAGGAAGGGTCTGATGGGAGATAAAATCATTGACAGGCCCTATCCATCGATGATCCGGAACTGTGATAATTGATTCTCTTTTATGGATAATATTGTCAAGAAATTGCCTGGTATCCAGGGCCTGGGGAAATACTCCGGCCATACCGACAACAGCTATTTTACATAGCTTCTTTATTGCACGAGTTTTCATAGGGCTGTAATAAGGTAGAACCCAGACAATTTCAAGCAGGCTGTGTAAAATTTGTGTAAAATGTCTGTTTCAGGAATAAATAAGGGAAAAACCCTGTACAACAGATTTAAGCAAAAGCCAGGAAGTTATTACAGCAAAGAAAATGGCTAATGCTTTATCAAAAGTATTTTCCATTCTTTTTTCATTATATCCCAATATCCAGCCAAAAAAGATACCGCTAAGCAATCCGCCCCCATGCCCCCAATTATTAATATTGGGCATGAGAAAACCAATAAGAACAAGAGTGACAACCCAGCCTATTGTCTGTTTGTAAACAAGTTGACCCCATTGCCCACCCCTTGATTTACCGAAAAAAAGAGTTGCCCCGATCAGTCCGCAAAGGCCTGATGAAGCACCTATGGTCAAATATACATTTCCAAAATAGGATAACAAGAATCCTGCAATCCCTGTCAGCGTATAAATGGAAAACATTCTATACATCCCAAATTCCTTCATCACTAAAGGAGCAAGAGTTTTTAAGGCCATCATATTGAACAGAATATGAAGAAGTCCTCCATGAAGCCAGTTTGCCGTGATCAGAGACCACCATGCTTCATATTTAACAATGGGAAGCCTGCCGGATGCACCAAGAAAATTTAATACATCCATGGATGGGGTAAAGGCATAAAACGGATTAAAGGACAGGATCATATTTCTGCCACTGTAAATCAGGCTGATTAAAAACATGATAACATTGGTATAAATCATTGCATTCATGACAAAGGAAGGTGTAAAAAATGCAGAGTATTTTTTATAATGTGTCATCATTGTCCGGCGTTATAAGGTTTATCTTTGTTAAAGTCAATATGGCCATTTCCAAAAATTATTACTTGAAAATAACCAGTAATATAGTAAAATCAACTTTTAAAATTTAATTTTAGTACGGGGTGTTTATATGAGTCTTCTTTCTATTTTCAGTCTGGCCATTGCCATGTTTATCCTTGCAGCAACTCCGGGTCCCGGCGTATTTGCCACAATTTCACGATCCCTTGCTTCAGGATTTGTCCCGGCCCTGGGTGTGATTGCCGGAATTGTGACGGGTGATATTATTTTTCTTTTGTTTGCCATCATGGGTATGTCCGTCATTGCCCAGGCCATGGGTAATTTTTTTGTAGTAATTAAAATCATTGGAGCGGCTTACCTGATTTTTCTCGGAATTAAAATATGGAGATCCAGGCCTGTTACCGTTCAAGAAGTAAAGAGGGGGGAAAACAAAAACTATGGGAACTATTTAAGTGGTCTTTTTATTACCTTATCAAACCCAAAAGTCATCCTGTTTTATTGCGGTTTTCTCCCCACTTTCATGGATCTGTCTTCCCTTGGCAGTATTGATATCTGTATTGTTGCCATAACTATTTCTATTGTTTTATCAAGTGTTATGGTTTTTTATGCCTTTCTTGCCAACCAGGCAAGAGTATTTTTTTCCAGCCCGCATTCTGTTAAACGACTGAACAGGACTGCGGGCGGGGTCATGACTGCTACTGGTATTGCCATAGCGGCAAAATCATAATTTTATTTTTCTAAAGGAAAAACCTATGACGTTATTCAATCCAAAAACAGAAAACTTTGATCATCTTGATTTGAAATCAAAAGAAATAATGAAAAAAACCATTGATTTTTTTGAGAACCGGGGGAAAAAAAGATTGAAATCAGATTATCATGAAAAGATCTGGTATGAAGATTTTATTAAATTTTTAAAAGAAAATCAGATTTTTGCAACACTCCTTACACCCTCAAAGTATGCCATAAAAAATCCAGATGCCAGGTGGGATACCAGGAGAATCTGTGATTTCAACGAAATTCTGGGATTTTACAACCTGTCCCACTGGTATACATGGCAGGTCTCTATTTTAGGACTTGGACCCATCTGGATGAGTCCCAATGAAGCCATTAAAAATAAAACCGCTCAATTATTAAAAGACGGCCATATTTTTGCCTTTGGTCTGTCAGAAAAAACCCATGGTGCAGACCTTTATTCCTCTGATATGTCTTTAACCCCTCTGGCCAAAGGACAATATGTGGCTGATGGCGGAAAATATTATATTGGCAATGCCAATATAGCAGGGATTGTTTCAACTTTTGGAAAAAATAGTGAAACGGATGAGTATGTCTTTTTTGCAGTGAATCCTGAACATGAAAACTATGATCTTGTCCAAAATGTGGTGGACTGGGAAGGATATGTGGCTGAATACGCTTTAAACGGCTATCCTGTTACAGAAGAATACATCCTTTCAACGGGACAGGATGCCTGGGATTCTGCATTGAATACCATTAATGTGGGAAAATTTAACCTTGGCTGGGCATCCATTGGAATCTGTACCCATGCATTTTATGAAGGCCTGAACCATGCGGCAAACAGGAATCTTTATGGTAAATGGGTCACGGATTTTCCCCATATCAAACAGATATTTGTTGATGCATATACAAGGCTTGTCGCAATGAAGTTGTTTTCCCAGCGTGCTTCAGACTACTTTAGAAGTGCTTCCAAGAATGATCGAAGATACCTTTTATATAATCCAATGGTTAAAATGAAGGTCCCCAGCCAGGGAGAGACTGTTATTAACCTGATATGGGATGTGATCGCTGCCAGGGGATTTGAAAAAGATGCCTATTTTGAAATGGCAGCAACGGATATCAGAGCCCTTCCCAAACTGGAAGGAACTGTCCATATAAACATGGCGCTCATCATCAAGTTCATGGCCAACTTTTTTTTCAACCCTGGTGATTTCCCTGAGATCGGTAAAAGAGACGATGCTGTCTGTGATGAATTTTTATTTAAACAGGGACTTACAAAAGGTCTGGGCAAAATCCAGTTTCATGATTTTAATATTGCATATGACAGCCTTGACCTGCCAAATGTCAATATTTTCAAAGACCAGATAAAAGTGTTACAGGAAATGCTCTTAAAGGCAACCCCCGATAAAAACCAGGCCAGGAACATGGACTTTCTTTTATATCTTGGTGAAATGTTCACCCTTGTGGCTTATGGACAGCTCATCATTGAAAAATTTAATATGGATCAATTTGAAGAAGATCTATTGGAACAGATTTTTGACTTTATGATCAGGGATTTTTCTGAATATGCTTTAAAACTTTATTCAAAAACAGATACCTCCGATGTCCAGATGGAGTATTGCCAGAAAATGATTAAAAAACCGGTAAAGGACATAGAAAGATTCTCAAGAATCTGGGAAAATCACGTTATTTCATTAAAAGATTCCTATGAAATGAATCCTTGATCAATTAAACGCTAAAGAGCCAGGAAATATATTCAGCCAAAATGCCAACCCTGGCATTTTGGCTGAATAGTCAGATATAGCAGAAAACCAATATCAGCCCTGACAAAATAACAGCGGTCTTTTGTAACTGAAAATTCAATAAGTGCTGCTCAGAAAACCGCAGGAATGTGCAACCATGACATCCATTTCCCATAAAAAAATAAGCAGACCGCCGAACACCACAAAAAGAATAAACGCAAAGTGCATTATTAAAATGCAATAATGTATGCCTGACCCCGCTCAAATCTGGCAACTCCGAAAAGTTGAGTTAATATATTATATCGTTTAATATGGGAGAATGGCTTATGATAATGGTTCTGATTCGTATAATGTAATATGAATCCAGAGTGTATGAAGGTGAATACAATAAAAAACAGGGCCATTACTGACCCTGCTCTTCCATTAATATATTATTTGTAGATTACTGAACTTCAAAATCAAATAATGTAAAACCTAATGGTGTCAGACTTCCCATTGCATTATAGCCAAAAACTGTCCAATACCATGTACCGGTTGGCATTGTCTGCCATGTTGAGTCACTCATTGGGAACAGGTTCAGAGTCAGATTATCCTGGGTAATAACACTATCAAACCCCAATGAACCCACATGGGCAAGTATAAGTGTGTAGGTACTAGCGCCCTGATAAGCATCCCATTGAAATGCCGGGGCAGAACCTGCCAGGCTCAATTCTTCTCCAAGA
>Ga0075120_10001005_pt1 | contig 22979 bp, 18 predicted proteins | sample AntAceMetag02UKL_FD_69792 | JGI IMG/M metagenome (GOLD analysis project Ga0075120, IMG submission 69792) | Saline lake microbial communities from Ace Lake, Antarctica - Antarctic Ace Lake Metagenome 02UKL | ecosystem: Environmental > Aquatic > Non-marine Saline and Alkaline > Saline | place...
TAAATCTTGTGCTAAACCTTTAGTACTAATTTCTTTTTGTATTATTAATGACACCTCGCTATTATCTTCATAATAAAAACTAAAACTTTCTTCTTCACCAATGGTAATTACCCCTGTCATTAAATTTTCTGAACTAGAATCAGTTTCTTCTCCCAGTATATCAATGCCTAATCTATATACCCCATTATCCGTTCCCTGTAATATAACTTCATATTCCCCTTCTTCTGGATTAATAATAGTCACAAATTCAGGCTCATCCCCAAAGCCTGTGTAAAACGCATAATCTATTTGGTTAACACTCATATTACTTAAAAAATCTTTCCCTAATCTTTTCCCTGACGGAGATATTACGATAAAATCAGCAGGAGAATAAATTGCTACCACCAATATTTCTTCTAGTTCTGGAATATTGTTAATATCTACAACGGGCACCTGTCCTATTAAATACTCAATGATTTGTTTTTGGGCATTCGTTGGAATTTGTATGTGTTTTGTATCTTCTATTGTCGTCGGGATAAATAACGATGAACTCATGTGCGGAACTGTTTGATCTCCCGACACGTAAATAATTTCTTCCATATATCCATGTTCCCACATAGGGTGATATAATTCCCCCGAGCTAACATTTATAGCTCCAATTGTATTGTCTCCATTATCTCCAACCATATTAGACACTCTTACTCCACTATTACTAAATTTATTCAAATTTTCTTCTGAATTTAATGATTCTAAAAATGAATTATATGGATAATTATTCGGATATAAATTTTGATTATACCCTCTTAACTGCGTGAACCCTACATCTTGCAAATAAGGATAAACCGGTAAAAGCTGTTCTACTGATTTAATTTTATTCTGGATATAATCAAAAAGTGAATTATCACCTGAAAGATAAGCTTCAATAGATAAATATATTTTTGCTATTTTTTCTTTAATACTTCCAAAGCCTTCTGTGGCTTCCCATATTAAATATGCGCTAGGCGACCCTTTGTGTGGGACACCTAAAAATATTAATTGATCAACATCGTCTTCGTATTCATTACTCTGCACATAATATCTTGAAACAAGCCCGCCCATACTATGTGCTACAACATCAACTTTTTCTCTTCCTGTCTGCATTTTTACTTTATTTATTTTCTCTTTTAATAAACCAGCTGTTATGACATTATCATTCCTCCAATCATATGGAAATAAAAATAAATCTTCATCCAGCACATATCCACTCTGTATCATTGCTTCAATTAAATCATCATAGGTATGCAAAATTGGGTCCATTACCCACTCCCCGTGCTTATACCAGCTTCCCATTATGCCTGGCACAATAATAACTGGCTCTGGCTCTTTATTTGATTGCCAAGCATAAGTAGTGTTTGATGCACCGTATTCAGTTGAACCGCCAACAAGATAAACGTTGCCATCAACCACTTCAGCTATTGCGCCGTCTATTAGTGCCGGAATGTCTTTTGCCCTTGACCATGTGTCAATTTCTGGGTCGTAAATATAAACCGATGAATATCTTTGGGCACTAGCCCCTTCTCTTGTGTATCCGCCAAAAACATATAATTTTCCATCTTTTACTGCAGTCGCGAAATTTCTTAATCCAACTGGCATGCTAGCTTTTGTAGTCCAAGAATCGCTCAAGGGATTATAAACTTCTAGAGTTGGCAGATCAACAGAATCATTCCAGTTCCAACCACCAACTACGTAAAGCTGATCATTTATGACTTCCGCTCCTAGCCAGCTTCGCCTAGTTGGCATCGGCGCCTTTAAAGTCCATTGATTTGTTGCTGGGTCAAATTCTCTATTCCATGACATGCCTTTTTCAAACCAATTATATCCTCCTATAACATAAATTTTATTATCAATCACTCCAGCAGCTACACCCCACCCAGGACTAGGCATATTATTTTTTTCAATCCATTGATTTGTTGCTGGGTCAAATTCCTCTGTTTTTACAGAACCATACGGAACTGGCGAGCCACCCATAACAACGTAATACTTTCCATCAATTACTCCAGAAGCTAGACCCCAACGAGGTTCAGCCATTTGTGCCCCAATTTCCCAACTATCAGCAACTGAATTATATATCTCTAAATCAGCTGATGCTTGTCCATTTGCCTTAGCTCCACCAGCCACATATATTTTACCATCGATTACCCCACCAGTTGCCCCTGATCTAGCCGTCGGCATAGGATATTTTAAAATCCACTCCGAATCATCTTGAGCTTCAATAAAACTAACAAAAACCAAAAAACCAAAAAGTCCTGCCACGATAAAAATAAGCAGGAATACACTAAGTTTTAAAAAATTATTTTTCATAAATTAATCTTATGAATTATTAATTATAATTTAAAAATTAATTTAAAATATTTTTATAGCTAAAACTATTTTATTTTCTAAACATCCCTAATATCTCTTTGATATCTTTTATGTCTTCTTCGGTCAAATCTAATTTTAATCTATTTTTATACAATTTATAACCTTCATTTTTTATATTTGTATAAGAAATACCGATACCTTTTCTTAAGTATCTTTTATATTTTTTAACCAAATCCAAAACAATCTCTCGATTTTTTGAATCTAAATTGCGATAACGATAATTATCATGCACTAATCTGTTTAAACGTTTCTCAAATTCATAATCAGTTAATTCTGATACGTTGTCCATTAAATCTCCAATATCCATATAATTAAATACTAAATTAGTTTATCTTATTCCAATATTTACTTTTACTTTTTTTATTGTTTCTCTGGCGATTGGTTGAATCTTCTCAGCACCTGTCTTTAATATTTCTTTCACTTCATCATCTTCAAAACTATTATATTTTTTCTGAAAATCTATCAAAAAATTACCAACTACTTTTGCCAAATCTTTTTTAAACTCACCATAGCCTTTGCCCTTGTAATGTTTTTCCAAATCTTTAATTGATTCTCTCGCTAATAATGAATAAATAGTTAACAAATTTGAAATGGCTGGTTTTTTCTTTTCGTCATATTTAATTTCCGAACCAGAATCTGTCACTGCTCGCATAATTTTTTTCATTGCTACTTTTGGGTCATCATTCAGAGCAATATAATTAGCCGAGCTACCAGCACTTTTACTCATTTTCTTGCTTGGATCATCTAATCCCATTATTCTAGCCCCTTCTTTCCTGATAGCTAACTCTGGAATTTTAAATGTATCGCCAAATTGAGTATTAAAACGTTTAGCCAATGTCCGACAAAGTTCAACGTGTTGAGACTGATCATCACCAACAGGCACAGCATCAGTCTTATAGAGTAAAATATCAGCTGCCATTAAAATCGGGTAATCATAAAGCCCGACTCCAACATTTTCTTGATTTTTTTCCGCCTTATCTTTAAATTGTGTCATCTTGTTTAAATCAGAGATTCTAGCTGTAGTACAATTCAAAAGCCAAGCTAATTCCGTGTGTTCTTGAATATCAGATTGCTGAAAAATAACTGATTTTTCTGGATTAATACCAGCTGCCATATAAATCTTCGCTGCTTCAATTATTTTATCTTTTAATACTTTTGGGTCTTGCTTAACTGTAATCGCATGATAATCAACCACGCAAAAAATACAATTATATTTATCTTGCATATCAACCCATTGTGAAATCGCCCCTAAATAATTACCAATATGCAAATGTCCACTTGGTTGAACTCCAGAAAAAACGATTTTTTTATTATTATCCATATTTTCTTTATTTAATTATCTATCCTTATTGTAATTAATATCGCCATTTTAAACAAGCTCAATAAAATTTTATAAAAATATAGAAGAAATAACTATTTTAAATCACCAAGGGGTTTGGGGTGTGTCCTGAGCGCCCATGCAAAACCACAAAAGATTAATCAGAGTATTAGCGAATAAAGCACCCCAAAACTTTTTGCTACTTTTTGGTTACAAAAAGTAGACCCGCGCGGTAGCGCATTTAGCATTAACACGTATTAACAAAAAATTTGTGGGGGAACGGCTATAAGACATAACCGCTCCCCCGTATTCACCAGTAGTCGTCTGATGATTCCCATCCCAAGACCATGACATCACCTCCTTTTTTAATAAAGAACTAAAAAACCCTCATCCTACTACCAATAATTAAAAACTATTGATAAAAGGACGAGGGTATTTACACCGCCCGCGGTACCACCTTTTATTGCGAAGAGTTATGCGACGAATTTAAAAAAATCCGTCAATAAAACGGATTATTCACCACTTTACTGACTTTTACCCTGAGCTTGCCGAAGGGCAAACTTAAAGGTCAACATCAGCTATCCTATGATAACGGAGGAAGCCGAACTTTCACTAACGCAAAAGTCACCATTTCCGATTACTCGGAATATTCAGACCCAACCCCCTGCGAACAAGCAAGGGATCCGAATTGGTTTTACAATTGTTTATGTTCTGACTATATCTTAACAAATATATGTTTTTTGTCAATTATCTGTATTCTCTTGTCATTTTGGAGCGGAGCGTAGCGAAGTGATAGAATCTCAAAGACTCTATCGTCCCGAATGTTCGGAACTCCAGAGTGACAGCATTACTTTAACTCCAAATTACAATTCACTTTTAATTTCTGCCAAGGAGTAAACTTTTTTTCCTGTGCTCGAAAATAACCAGCTGCGCCAACCATCGCTGCATTATCAGTGCAATATTTAATTTCTGGTATATTAAAATCTACTTGATTTAATTTATTTTTAACTGCTTCTTCCATTTGATTTCTTAGTTCTTGATTAGCCGAAACTCCGCCAGACAACATTACTGTTTGTGCTTTAAACTCTTGTGCTGCTCTAATTGTTTTTGTTACTAAAACATCAACAATTGCTTGCTGAAACTCATGAGCATATTCTGTTGTTTTTTTCTGCCAGTTAGGATCTTTTTGAATTTCATAAAGCAAAGCTGTTTTCAATCCCGAAAAAGAAAAATCATAACTCTTATCATTAATCATCGGCCGTGGTAACCTATTGATTCTTCCGCCTCGGCTAGCCGAGGGCGAGACGGGTAATTCTTCGTTCTCCTGCCCGCTCGCAAGCTCGCGTTGCAGGCGGGTAATTCTTAATTTTGCAGCTTCAACTGCAATAGCTGGTCCACCTGGATAACCAATTTTCATTAGTTGAGCTGCTTTATCAAATGCTTCACCGGCCGCATCATCTCTGGTCTCACCAATTGTTTTAAACTTTCCAAAATCTTTCATAAGAACTAGCATCGTATGACCGCCAGACACAGTGAGAATAATCGCTGGAAACTTTATGTTTTTCTTTTCTCCGATAAAATTCGCATAAATATGACTTTCTATATGATTCATAGCAATTATCGGAATATTCCAAGAATAGGCCAAAGTTTTAGCTGTTTCTGTACCGACTAGTAAAGAAGTGATTAAACCTGGTCCCACATTCACAGCAATTGCATCAATTCCTTTCTTTATTCTCTCCCTTGCCAAGGGGGAGATTGAGAGGGGGTCAATTTTTGCCTCCTCTAACGCTTCGTTTATTACTGGTAAAATATTTAAAACATGCTCCCGTGCTGCCACTTCTGGTACTACGCCACCATATTTTTTATGAATTTCTATTTGTGATGAAACTATATTTGATAAAACTTTAATACTACCACTCTTGCCTTCAACTACGGCTGTGGCTGTTTCATCGCATGAAGTTTCAATGCCTAATATTTTCATCTTGACAAATTCTTATTTTTAATTTATATTACATTCTAGTATTATCATACTTTTTTTAAAAAATCCATCCCGAGTACTCGGGATGATTATTTTTTAAACATGCCGCCATCGTCTAGTGGTTAGGACACCAGGTTTTCATCCTGGCGACCGGGGTTCGATTCCCCGTGGCGGTACAAAATAAAATACCTCTTGTGCAAACAAGGGGTGTTTTGTTTTGTATTTGATAGCGAGGGGAATCGAACGGGCAGAAGCGAGACAAATTCCGAGCCGCAATTCCGGTGGCGAGGAATGTAGTCAAGCGTCGCTGGATGCGACCCAGGGAGCATTCAGCGCTGCCCAGGGCAACGAAGCTTGAGCGGAAGCGAAAGCGAGACGGAATTCCCCATGGCGGTACAATTCTAATGACTTAAAATAGTTTTTTTTTCTTAAATGGGTTTTGAGGAGTGAAACGACGAAACCCCGCCGAATGGCTGGGGCGATTTTTACCCGTCCGAAGCTTTAGCGTAGGCGGGCCCCGTGGCGGTACAAAATAAACAAAATACCTTTCACGCAAGTGGGAGGTATTTTATTTTACATTGACAAAATGAACATACCGTAGTATGTTCATTAATTAATACTTGTAACTAATCTATTTCAACTCTTTTTTAAACCAATCAACCCAAGGTATTTTTGACGGATTTACATTGTTAAGCATTGCTAAATAATAAGTTACCCAACTACCAAATTGTAACATCTCAAAAGATTGCTCAAGTTTAGTTTTACCAGTCAATTTATATTCCAAAACTTTTATTTTATTTTTCTTTACAACTTGTTTGGTTAAAATCAATCTTTTTTGAATTCTTGAATGATATAAATCTGAACTAAAGAAAATGAAAGTTAAATTCTTTTTATTCGATTTAGGATTACCGAGACTCTCTAGAGCGTAATGATTTAATTCTGGCAAAGTTAAATAAGTTGCAAAATTTTTACTATTTTCACAAAACTGATTACGCAAAACTCTCAAATTGCCCAATAAAAATTCTGCTCCGATAATTACTGGTTGTTGCCCATATAACTCAATCGCCATTCGCTTAGCTGAATTATTATTCTTCTTCATTCCGGGTTTTATTTTTTGTTCCCAAATTTTTAAACTAGCGATAACGTCTTCTATCTCTTTAGGTTTAATTACAAATAAGCCGGTCTTGGCTAGCAAAACTGCTATACCAAAAACACCATAACCAAGTCCCATACGTGGCTGATTAGACACATTAAACTCTGGTTTAAAAAGATAACCAGGAATATCATCTTTAAGCATTAAATTGGCTAATTTATTTTTTTTACTATCAGATGTAATCCCTAGAATCTTAGCTCCTCTTTTTTTTGCTTCCTTATAAACACTTAGGGGTTCTTCAGTATTACCAGAATAAGATGAAATGATAAATAAAGCATCTTTATCAACTGAATCAGGCACTTGATAACCAGCTAAAATAGTAACTGGGACTTTTAATTTATCGCTAAAAACTGACTTGATAATGCCTGTACCCAAATTAGAACCACCCATACCGGCAACAATTACTTGATTAACCTTACTATATTCCTTTGGTATCTTGATTAAACGTGCTTCTTGTAAAACCTGGTTAATCTGATCGGGTAATAGTTCTATTGATTCGCCGACCTGTCCGTTATCTAATTTTTTGTAAATTTTTAAATCATCTAAATTCATAAGGTATATTATTATAAATTATTAACTTAATTATACCACATCTTGATTTTTACTTGTATTTATGTTAAATTAATTTATGTATATCAGGCAACGCCTGATTTTTTTAAAATAATTTTTACTTTGATTTTTTTAATTGTTAATTGTTAATTATGTCAGGACATAGTAAATGGGCAACAACCAAGAGAGCTAAGGCGATTGTTGACGCCAAACGTGGTGCTGTTTTTACTAAAATGGCTAATCTAATAACAATTGCTGCTAAAGAAAAAGGCGGCGATTCAGATACAAATTTCAGTTTGCGTATGGCAATTGAAAAAGCCAAGTCTGCCAACATGCCGAAAGATAATATCGAGAGAGCTGTTAAACGTGGTACTGGTGAACTTGAAGGAGAACAAATTATTGAACTTATTTATGAAGGAATCGGGCCAATTAACTCACAATTTATTATCAAAAGTTTAACTGATAACAAAAATCGTTCAGCAGCAACAATTCGTCATATTTTTACAAAAAACGGTGGCGCTTTTGGTTCAGTTATGTGGAACTTTGAAAGAAAAGGAGTAATTAGAATTTTAAACGAAGAATTAGAGAAGAATAATTTAAATAATGAAGATTTTGAGTTAGAATTAATTGACGCTGGTACGGAAGATATTAAAAAAGAAGAAGAGGGAATGACTATTTTTACTAAAACTGAAAATCTACAAAATTTACAACAATTTTTAGATGGTAAGAATATACAAACAGAGTCAGCCGACCTGGAATATGTAGCCAAAGAAGAAACTAATCCGTCAGAAATAGAAAAAGAAAGACTAGAAAAATTTATTGAAGAGCTGGATGAATGTGAAGATATTTCTGATTATTACACAAATCTTAACATTTAATTTTATTGAATGAATAAAAAAGAAAAAATTATTTTAGGCATTGATCCAGGTATTGCTGATACTGGTTATGGTGTTATCAAAAAAGATGAAAATAATAATTTAAAATGTATCACCTACGGCTCAATTAAAACTAAAGCTCATACTGAATTGTCCGATAGACTAAATATCATAAATCAAGAATTAAATAAGATAATTAAAAAATATAAACCAGAAAAAGTTGCTGTTGAAGAATTATTTTTTTGTAAAAACGTTAAAACTGCCTTGATAGTTGGCCAAGCTAGGGGTGTAATTTTGCTTACTGCTAAACAAAATAATTTACCAATCAATGAACATACTCCTTTACAAGTCAAACAAGCCGTATCTGCTTATGGTAAAGCCAGTAAATTACAGGTGCAAAAAATGGTTAAGCTTATTTTAAAACTAGAAGCAATCCCTCAGCCAGATGATGCTGCCGATGCACTAGCTGTCGCTATTTGTAGCTCTAATGATCGAATAAGATTGTAGGAGAATATCATTTGTACTGCAGTCTCAAACTAAAAATAAAAAATATTATTATATGGCAAAAAAATTAAAAGTAGTTCATATAGCATCAGAAGTTGCCCCGTTTTCTAAAACTGGTGGCCTAGCTGATGTTACTCGTAGTCTGCCGAAAGCTATCAAAAGAATGGGACACGAAGTTATTGTAATTACTCCGCTATATGGACAAATTATTGATAAAAAGAAATTGAATCTAGAATTAATACACAAAGATGTTGATGTTTATTTGAATTCAAAGGAATCAATTAAAATAAACTATTGGCAAGGCTACTTAATGAAAGACTTACCAATTTATTTTATTGAAAATAAAAAATACTTTTCACGCAAAAAGAATCTCTATGGTTCAAGTCACGAAAACGCTCGTTTTTTAATTTTTGACGTAGCTGCTTTAAAATTAATCTCTCTTTTAAAATTTGAAGCTGATATCGTACAATGTCACGACTGGATGACAGGTTTAATTCCTTACTATCTAAAAACTGATTTTCGCTATTCAAAAACTTTAAGAAAAGCTAAAACTATTTTCACAATTCACAATTTAATTTTTCAATTTGGAAAAAATTGGTGGGAAGTGCCACCAAAGAAAAAAGATTATGGACATTCCAGAATACCACATCTCGCTGATCCAAAAATTGAATATGTTAATTTTGCCAAAAGAGCAATCCTGTCAGCTGATATGATTAATACGGTCAGTGAGCAATATCGCGATGAATTATTGACTAAAAACGTTGGGCAAGATTTGCATCGTATTTTACGAAATCGCCAAGACAGATTGTTTGGCATTATAAATGGCATAGATTATAACGCTTTTAATCCAGCTCGCGATCCTGGTTTATGTAAAAATTTTAATCATCGAAAAATTCATCGCAAAAAATTAAACAAAGAATGTGTTCAAAAAAAGGTTGGACTACCAATTGATTTAAAAACTCCATTGATTTGCACTACTTCACGCGTAACTTTTCAAAAAGGTTTTGAATTACTCTTAAAAATAATGTCACAATTAATGCAATACGATTTGCAATTAATAATTCTCGGTGCTGGAGATAAAACATACATCAAAGAGCTTAAAAAAATTGCCAGAAAATATCCAAAAAAATTAATCGTTATCCCTTCGCATGAGCAAAACCAAAAATATGAAACCTTGGTTTATGCTGGCGCTGATTTTTTTCTTCTACCATCACATTATGAACCTTGCGGTATAAATCAATTAAAAGCTATGCGTTACGGCTGTGTGCCAATCGTTAGAAAAATTGGTGGTTTAAACGATACTGTTATCAATTTTAATCCAACTACTAATAAAGGTACTGGTTTTGTTTTTGAACAATTTAATGAATTATCTCTTTTTGGTGGTATTACTAGAGCACTGGAAACCTATAAACACAAACATGCTTGGCGTGATATACAAATTCGAGTTATGCAAGAATCAAACAGTTGGGAAATTCCAGCCAAAAAATATGTTGCCTTATACTATAAAGCTCTGTGTCTAAAAAATGGTAATGGAAAAAATAAAAAATAATTTATAATTACTTTTATGCTTTGGATAAATTTTCTTCATCTATATCAACCTGTAAACACAGACGGTCATGTTATAAAAGAAGCGACAGAAATGAGCTATCTTCGATTAATCAGAGCCCTAGAAGAACATCCGCAAATAAAATTCACTTTCAATATAACAGGTTGCTTATTCTTGCGCTGGGAAGAGCTTGGCTATCAAGATTTAATCAAACGTTTAAATAAACTAGTTTTAGATGGACAGTTAGAATTAACTGGCTCGGCAGCTTATCATGCTCTTTTACCATTAATCCCAAAAGAAGAAACAATCAGGCAAATTAAAGAAAATGAAGAAATATTAAAAAAACATTTTGGCAAAAACTTTAAACCAGAAGGGTTCTTTTTACCAGAAATGGCTTATAGTGCCGATGTCGCTAAACTTATCAAAAGGCTTGGTTATAAATGGTTAATATTAGACGAAATTACTTATAATGGACGTTTAGACCAAATTGATTTCAACAAAATATATCAAGATGAAAATAGTGATTTAAAAATAATTTTTCGCTCACGAAAAGATTCAAAATGCTATGTGCCAGAATTAATTTTAAAAAAGCTAAAAGAAAAAAATAATGACATTTCTATTACTGCCACTGATGGTGAACTTTATGGACTCCGACACATTGACCACACAGCTGAATTTGAAAAAGTATTAAAAGAAAAAAATTTAAAAACAAAAACTATCTCTGAATTTATTAATAATCAAACTGAACCAATATTATTTTCTGCCATAAACTCTACTTGGGAATCTCTTGAAGATGAATTAAAAAATAATTTACCCTACGCCCTGTGGTTTGACAAAAAAAACAAAATTCAAAAAAAACTCTGGGAATTTGCCAATTCAGCCTACAAAATCGTTGAAGAAAATAAAAAAGACGATAATTACAGCTGGGCTCGTTGGCACCTAGTCAGAGGTTTTGCTAGCTGTACTTTCTGGTGGGCTAGCGCTAAAGATTTTCGCTTATTCGGTCCTATTTCATGGAGTCCTGACGAGATAGAGAGAGGTTTAAATGAATTTATCAGAGCAATCCGAGCCTTAGATGACATCACAACTAAAAAAATAAAAATTAAATCAGAAAAAATATATATAAAATTAAAAAAAATGGTCTGGACCAAGCACTGGAATTATTATTGGAAAAAATAATTTAAACAATGTTGACATTCGAATGTCCCGTCCCGAATACTCGGGATAGCGCGGGTTTGCGAAGCAAAAAACCTATGAATAAAATTTTAAAACTATTTGATGAAAAATTTGTTTTAGAGTTATTTAACGATAAGCTATTACCGCGTTATCCTGATTTTTTAAATATAAAAAAAATTACTATTCATCCAATAAAAAATGGTGTTTGGGAAGAAACTTATCATGTAGTTATAGAATTTAAAGTAATTTTTAACATAAAAAATGGAAAAACAAATAAACTTTCGATTTTCTGTTCAGCCCATAGCGATGAACCAAGAAAAAAATCTTTTGAAGCCTTGAATTTTCTCTGGCAAAACGGTTTTGCCAATAGTCGACTCAGTATACCTCATCCATTGTTCTATTCAGATTATTTTAATGCTTTTTTCTATCGCGGTGTAAAAGGTGACAATCTTTACCAATTCATCAGAAAAAATGATCGACAATCAATAGACAATATTATACCTAAAACAGCCAAGTGGTTTGCCAAACTACATAACACCCCGACAATTACAGCCAAAAATTTCAATGAAGAAAATAGCCGCATAGAAACAGTCATTCCTGGCACAAAAAATATCTTTGCTTTAATTAAAAAACTTTATTCTCATCATTATGAAACTTATAAAAGAGCCTACAAATATTTTATCGCCAAAGAAAATTCATTTTTAGAATCAACTACAAAACGCTGGCTTGTCCATGGCGATGCCCATCCAGAAAATATTATCAAAATTAGCGCCAACAAAATTGCCGTGATTGATTTTACGGACATCTGTTTGGCAGATTTTGCTAGAGATATCGGCACTTTCCTGCAACAATTTGAATACATGTCTCTGCGTAAAGTTAATGACAAAAACTATACCGATCGAATCAAAAATTTATTTTTGGATAATTACTTCAAGCATGCTAAAATTAAATTAGACTCCGATCTTCAAAAAAGAATAAATTATTATTACAATTGGACTGCTTTAAGAACTGCTACTTTTTTCTTCTTAAAATACGATGCCGAACCAGAGCGTGGCGAGTTGTTAGTAAAACAGGTGAAAAAAAATTGGGAATATAAATCTCGATAAAATATTAACACGAACTCATCATTATAAAATATAACAAATATCCGTATGCTGATTGATCTTCAACTTCACTCAACTTATTCTGACGGTTACTTAACGCCAACTGAATTAGCAAAATTTATAGCTGAGCAGGGTATTAAAGTAGCTTCTTTAACTGACCACAACACAGTTGGCGGGCTAGATGAATTTAAAACCGCTTGTAAAAAATATAAGGTCAAACCGATTGTTGGTTTAGAATTATATGTCAAAGTAGAAAATCACAGAATCAATCTGCTTTGGTTTAATTTTGATGAAAAAAATCCAGAGCTCCACGAGATGCTTCGTCAAAGCCAAATCAGAAGAAAAAACCAAGTAAGAAAAGCTCTAAAAAAACTAATCCGAGAAAAATTAATAAAATTAAATATTGAAAAAACTCTAGACAAATATACGCACTACACACCAATCAACCGCATAATAGATGACATTTGGCAATTAAATCAAAACCGCACCCTAATAAAAAAACGCTTAAAAAATGCTTCTCCGGCTGAAAAAGAAATTATCAAAGAATATTTTTACAACCCCGAGATGGGAAAATTAAGCAACAGTTACATAAGTCTTGCCAGAATATTGAAATTAAGGAAAAAAATAGGTGGTCAATTAATTTTAAATCATCCCGGAAAACATAATCAATTTAAAAAAAATCTAATAATAAGCTTAAAAAAATTAGGTATAGATGGGATTGAAATCTTATCTCCTCATCACTCAATCGGCGCCGTCATGTTTGCTCAACATATATCTACGGAATTAGACTTTATCGAAACTGGCGGTTCTGATTTTCACCGCCATGAAGGCGACAATTTTTCACTTCAAAATTCATGGCAGTATTTTAAAATTGATTCAAAATATTTGAAAGGTGTTGAAAAAATAATTAGCTAAAAATATGGAAAAAAAGATAAATCAATTAATCCAAGCTAGTCAAAAAATAATTTTGGATTGTATTTTAGATAACGGTGGTATTGTCGCCGCTAATTCAACAAAAAAGGATTACCCTAAAGAAGCAGAAAATTATTTTTATATTTGGCCAAGAGATGCCGCTTTTACTTGTTTGGCAGCAGATATCCTTGAAATAAAAAATATTCAAGAAAATTATTTTAACTGGCTGATGAAACGAGCTGAAGGCTGGCAAGAAACGGGTTTATTTTATGAAAAATATAACCCAAACGGAACAAAAGCTCTTCTTAAATTCCAACCCGACCAAACCGGCATAATTATTTACATTGCCTATCGTTATCTGAAAAAAAATATAAATCAAACAAAAAAATTTAAAAAATTAATAACTCATTCTGCTAATGGTCTTTGTAATATTTGGGATAATAATCATTTTAAAATTGTTACCGAAGATTTGTGGGAAGAAAAATTGACTTTCCCAGATACAAAAGATAATTTTTCATACTCACTATCCGCCTGTATCCAAGGCTTACAGTGTGCTAACAAATTATTCCCAAACAAAAAATACAAAAAAACTACTGAGCAAATGAAAAAAGTTCTTCTTGACTCAACAAAAAAAACAAATTATTTTTCAAGATCGTTTGGATTATTAAATGACGAACGTATAGACGCTAGCGCTCTCGGAATTATTTGGCCATTTGAAATCATCAAACCAAACAGTAAACTAGCCAAAGAAACAATAAAAATGATAGAAAAAAAATTAGTAAAAAATTTTGGAGTTAAGCGATATGAAAATGATGAATATGACGGATGGATGTATGAAAATATTCATAGAATGAAAGGTGCTGGCTATTGGCCACTTCTTAATTTCTGGCTAGCAATTGTTTTGTCAAAAATGAACCAAAAGAAAAAAGCTATGAAATATTACAATCAAGCACTTGATTCTCTCAATGGCAACCAAATACCGGAACAAATATTTGATAACAAAATACAAAAATCAATTTCACCTCTTTGTTGGAGTCATACAATGTTTATTCTGGCGACTAAAGAGCTTGGTTTATTAGATAATTAATTTCGAAACATGAAGAATAAAAAAACAAAAATTTTAATGGCGGCTGCTGAAATAGCACCTTTTGCCAAAGTCGGTGGTTTAGCTGACGTCACTGGTTCTCTGCCACCAGCTTTAGAAAAATTGAACTGTGAGGTAAAAATTATCATGCCTCTCTATGGTTTAATTGATCGAAAAAAATTTAAACTGAAAAAAAAGTTATCAAACGTAGAAATAGCCTCCAGTAAAGACATAAAAAAAATTAATCTCTGGCAAGCCAAACTACCCAACGCAAACACGATTATTTATTTTATAGAATACGCTCCGTTTTTTGGTAAAAAAGAAGTTTATTACGGCGACAGTGCTGAACGATTTTTATTTTTCTCTTTAGCTTGTCTCGAGATACTACCACTAATAAAATTCCAACCCAACGTCATTCATTGCCACGATTTTCATACAGCGTTAATCACGGATTTGCTAAAAGTACAAAAAGATCAAAAAACAAAACTGGGAAATTTTTTAGAAAATACTAAAACACTTTACACAATTCATAATTTAAATTATCAAGGCAAATCAGAAATTGAAGTTCTGTCTACTGGTAATTTAAATAAACAATCTTTGAAAACTTTATCAAAAGATGCTCAAGACGGAGATATCAATTTCATGGTTCAAGGTATCGTTAACGCCGATGGAGTAAACACTGTTAGTCCAACCTATGCTAAAGAAATCACTACCTCAAATTATGGTGCTGGATTGGAGAATGTCATTAAACAAAATAAAAATAAATTATCCGGTATCCTAAATGGTATTGATATTAATATCTATAATCCAGCCAAAGATAAATTCATCAAACAAAAATACGATTTAAAAACTTTGGTCAAAAAAACAGACAACAAATTGTATTTACAAAAACTTTTGAAACTCCCAATTGATAAAAATATCCCAATCGTCGGCATGATTACTAGATTAGCTTGGCAAAAAGGATTAGAGTTAATCCCGTCAGCAATTGAAAAAATTGTAAACTCGGATCAACCAGCTCAATTTGTTTTTCTCGGTACAGGACAAAAAAAATATGAACAATCATTAAAAAAACTAGCCAAAAAATATCCGCAGCATGTCAGCGCCAATATTGTGTTTGATGTAAAAATGGCTCAACAGATTTATGCTAGTTCTGACATGTTCTTGATGCCGTCACGCTTTGAGCCGTGCGGTTTGGGGCAAATGTTTGCTATGCGCTACGGCACTGTACCTGTTGTCAGAAAAACTGGCGGACTAGCTGATACGGTTGATAAAAAAACTGGTTTTAGCTTTGAAGAGTTTGACCCTAAAGATTTTACAAAAAGTTTACAAACAGCTATTAATATTTTTTATAAAAAACCAAGAAAGTGGCAAAAAATTGTCAAAAACTGTCTGAAAAAAGATTTTTCATGGAATAAATCAGCCAAGGAATATTTAAAACTTTATAAAAAATTAATGCGCTAACTGTCATCCTCGACCCGATCGGGGATCCACACTATTACTTTAATATTAGCCAATATCTCAAATACCATTAAAATTTCGTTGAGTCTAAAACTTGACGTTTTTTTGATTTTATGCTATGATTTTTAATCAAAGTTAAGCAATTCTGCAATAATTTGCAGATAAAAATATAAAAACAAGCTCAGCTTTGCTGAACTTTAACAATTTAGAGAAAAAGAGAGGGAATGAAAAATGAATACAATAATGATGATTGTTGTGAGTGTTTTGTTTTTATTGGTCGCTTTTTGGATTTTTAAATGCTGCCAAACTGTTCAGCCAAACGAAATAGGAATGAAAGTTCGTCTTGGTAAATCCAATGACACTTCTGAAGCGTCTGGATTTCATTGGATTTGGTGGCCGATAGAATGGCTAGTTAAATTCCCAAGGGAAATTATGGAATTTAAATTAAAGGTAAGGAGTATTATCACCAGAAAGGGTTGGGTTAAAGGCTACTCAACAGAAATAGAGCCGGCTGACATTAATATTTTAGCCACTTTTTATTGTCGATTTGACGAAGAAAAAATACTAAAAGCGATTCAATACGCTCCCGGGAAAAACGCTCCGGAGCTAGGACCATATCTTACACCATTCGTTGCCGATGCCGTTCGTTCACTTGCTGGACGTCTTCCGTGGAGACTAACTAATCAAGAAAGGTTTCGTTTTTCTCAGTGGGTGGAAGCGAGATTGGAGGGTGGCACCTATGCTGATATAGTTGGAGCAGGAACACAAAACTCTCCATGTAAATTTGACACCCGACCAAAAGAGCTCAGATTATTAACCGTTTTTGATAAAGATGTATGTGCATACGGGAAATACTGCGGACAAGACATGGTGGCAATAATCAATTCCGGGGATTTTAAACAAAAACATATCCAAAGAATGGATCCCCCGAGTCCATTTATAACCATTGGTCTGACCGACGTGTCATTCGCAATCGAAGATATAAACTTCAGTAATGATGAGTTGGTTAAATCAATTTCAGCGCCAGAAAAGGCACGTTTAGACGGGGAAGCAATGATTCTTACTGCCGAAGCAACTAAAACTAAAAAGATTAAAGAAGGCGAAGGTGATTCAATTGCCAGAAAAGCTATGCTTGATGTGGTGGCTGGAAAACCAGAACTTGAAGCACTAAGAACCCTCGCAGAAATGGCTCAAGGAAAAAGTAATACAATTTTCCATAGTCTGCCAAACGATTTTTTGGCAGCTTCTTTCCAAAAACTTATAACACAAACAAAAGAAGGAACAGAAAAAAAGGAGGGGAAAGATGGTGAACAGTAAACTTTTTTATACAGGTCCTGGTGTAACAAACCCTGATGCAACAACAGATAAAGAGCCCTCGGGAGGAACTCCCGTCAGTGCTGGTATAAAAAAAATGTCTTTTGATAATTGGATTAAAGCCGAAGACAACCAAATCAGTATCTCCCTGCTCGTTTTTTCAATCATGTGGTATTTTATATCGCCGCTTATTACTGATTGGTTGACTCCTGGAGAAAAAACTCTCTGGAGTGTGCTGGTGCCCATTGTTATTTACGTGCTCTTTTTGATGACGATATCTTTTTCGTTATTCGAAAAAACGAACAAGGGGAAAAAAGGAAATGCGGTAATATGTATGGCAATAATTATGACATTGCTTCAGCTTACGCCATTAGTTACCGCTCCTACAAAGCCAAACGAGTCGGTTTCCCAAAATCATGAAGCGAGAGTGATTGAAAGCGACAGAAAAATCCAGTTCGTAAACATGAACGGGAGTGATTGCAAAAACATCACTATTCGTCTCAAGCCTGGTGAAGAAAAAAAAATTACCTCGACTGTTTTTATCGAAATACTTACCTTCTCTGAAGATATCTATTTTCAAAAAAAAGAAGGTGATAAACAGTGGATTAAGGTAGGCGTAAGTGATTCTTTTACTTTACCAAGGGACTCACGCCCCACCTGTCTAAAGGGTGGACCAAACGGAAGTAAAATTGATGTGATAGGAAAAAGTATATAAAAGGAGGAAAAAAAAGACTTAGTGGCAATTGCGAGACCAAAACGCAATTGCCACTTTTTATTTTTCTTATTTTGTGATAAAATTTTAATAGAATTTAATCTAATTTTACAAACTATGAAAAAAAATATTATTAAAACAATTATTGTTATTATAATTTTTTCTGTATTTATTTTATCTAGCCCAGCTGTTTACGCTGGTACTGTCAAAACAACCACAGGAGGTACCGTCTCTCTCACTAACCCCCTAACAGGTAACGAAACGCCTACAACTATCCCAACCCTTATCGGTTACTTAATTAAAGCGATTATGGGAATTGTGGGGTCATTGGCTTTAGTAATGATAATTTACGGTGGATTTGTTTGGATGACAGCTGCTGGCAATACTGAAAAGATAACACAAGGAAAAAATATTTTAGTCTGGGCAATCATCGGTCTGGTAGTAATATTTTCTGCCTATCTCTTGGTGTCTAATATTATAAATATATCAACTGGAAAAGGGTTGTTGTCAGGAACAGCCCCTCAAACAGAAACCTTCGATCCAGAGAACCGAGCTGAATAAATTATTTACGATATTTTATCAACAAAAAAGACGGTCACTCGACCGTTTTTTTATATACAAATTTGTCACTTTGAATATTTTTCTCCCCCTTAACAAGGGGGAGATTAAGAGGGGGTTATGAATTTTTAACCTCCCCCAACCCTTCCTTTGTAAGGAGGGGGATAAAAATATCTTACACCAGCATCGCTGCCCCAATCGCTCCAGCCAAATCACCTAATTTCCCTTTAACTACTTTTACATTTGTTGCGCCACCAACTAGGGCGTATTTTTTTATTTCTTTTTTAATATCACTCAAAAATAAATCTGTTGATTTCACAACACCACCACCCAAAACAATTATTTCTGGATCAATTAGGTTTATCATACTAACTAGCGATGCACCTAGATATTTACCAAACTCTTGATAAGCCTTTTCAGCTAACACATCACCTCGATAAGCTTCTTCAGCTACTTGAATTGGATTATTTTGCATCAATCGTTGATATGCCTCTTCTAGTCTAATACTATGGTCATAGTCAACTATCATCCATCCAATCTCACCAGCGCTCGTATGTGACCCATTGTATATTTCTCCGTTAACACACCAACCACCACCGATACCCGTACCAATCGTTACACCAAAAACATTTTTAAATTTTCTACCTGCTCCCAAAACCGCTTCAGCTCTAGTGAAACAATTAGCATCATTATCAAACGCTACTGGCAGAGAAATTACTTTTTTAATTTTCTCCAAAATATCTTGACCATCAAGAAAGGGTAAATTAGGCGATTTTATTATTTTTCCAGTTTCGTAATTAAAAAAACCAGCTAGTCCTAAACCAATTCCGCTAACTTTTATTTTGTCTTCCTTCGCTTTATTCAAAAGAGGTTCAACTAAAGCTTTTATCATTGTTAAAAATTTATTCAGATTGTCTTTTGGTGTCGACAAACTATAATCAGCCAAAACAGTCTGCCCATCAAACAAAACTGCCAACATTTTTGTCCCACCAATATCTATACCAATTGTATATTTTTTTTCCATATTATAAAATTTTGTCATTGCGGGCTCCCGCCCGTTTCGCAAGCGAAGCGTTGCAAGCGGGTGACCCGCAATCCAGAATAAAAATAATCTATTCTGCTTTATAAATTAAAATTCTTATATTTAAATTACTGATTTATCTTCTGAATTCTGAATCAAGTTCAGAATAACAGAGGTTTTTTAAAATAATTTTTTTGCTTCATTCCACATTTCTACGTTCTGCTGAATTTGTTTTTCCCAATACCAATACTCTACTCCCCATAAATAAAATTCTTGGAAACCAGTCTGACGAGCAAATTCAGTCATTTCTTTAAATTTCTCGACATTCATTGTTTTATCTCTCTCTTCTTGGCTTAAATCCTGATAAGGCTTTGGTCCCCAAGGTTCGGCTTGCAATTCAATTACTATCCATTTATCTGGCTGCGCAAAAAAATTAGAAATATTTTTTTTAAATCTAAAGAAACTTGGATTAATTGGATAATGGACATACCGTTCTAAAAATTGAGAATAAGTATCTCGATACATTGTTGTACCAAAAATGTCAGCTCGTTTAGCCGCTGGCACCCACACGGACAATTCGCCTGAATCAGTCACAACTATTGAACGCTCATCTAAACTACGTGCTAAAGCAATTTCTTCGTCTAAAAATCTTTTTTCTAATTCTGGACATTTTCCAAAATGAGATAAAAACGGTTCATTTTCAATTTGCCAAGCAATAATATTTTTATTATCTTGATAACGTTCAATTACCGCTCTAATGTATTGTAATATTCTGCCTTCACGTTGTCCGTCATCTAATTCTTCTGCCCAATTAGGAAAATGACATTCTGGCCATCTTGGCAATCGACCACCAACGGCTAAAATAATTTCAACATCTCTTCTGCTAGCTTCATTAATCTGCCAATCTAAATCTTGCCAATCATATTCACCTGTTTTATTTTCAATCTCATTCCAATAAGCTGGTAAACGAAGTCTTTCTACACCTAAATTGTCAAACATATCAAGGTAAACGCCTCGCCAATCTAATCCGAGCGACTCAGTTTGTTTTTTTGAAAAAGTTACACCATATTCAACTTCATCTTTATCGTAAATTTTGGCCTGACTCATTATATAATAAAAAAACGAAAATACCACCAAAACAATAACGACTTTTTTAAACAATTTAAACATTATTAAAAATATTATTATAAATTAATATCTTTTAGTTAGTTATTTTATTACCGCTTTGTCACAATAACGATATTAAAATATCCATGGGGTTTGGGGTGCGTTCCCGCAATACTCCGGGACAGGCCTGAACTTAATAGCGTTTACCCCGCCGACTGGCGGGGAATAAAGTACCCCGAGACTTCCTGCCTGCCACTTGCCCGCCGAATTGGAGGGGCAGGCAGGTTTGATTACTTGGCGCCTGTCCGCCTATCTTGGCGGAGTCACAAAAAGTAATGTCTAAGCGGCAGCTTATTAAAAATTAATTACCAAACTGGTTCTGATCCGGTTGTCGCATAAATAATTTTATTTAAAACGAAATGAGCAATGGCATAAGATGCTAAGACAATTAAAATTCCAATTATAGATGTCAAAATCTGATCTCTAGCTTCTCTAACTTTTTCTTCTTCACCTGATGCTGTCATCCACTTAAAACCAGCTAAAACTAATAAAACCACAAAAATAATCCCTAAAAGGCCCAAAAATACCTTAATTATCAAGGCTACAATCTCAATAATATTTTTGGGTTTTCCACTCTCATCAAAAGCAGTTTTTCCTATTTTATCAACCCCACCTTCTTCTGCAACACTCCACCATCCGTTATCAGCTGCTTGAGCATAATTTAGTGTCGGCATAGCTAGCATAGGCGTAATCAACAAAAACAAAATAGCTAAACCACAAATATTCTTGCATATTTTTGATTTAATTGACATCATATAATTGTGTTATAATTAAATTAATTAGTAATAGCTTTATTATACCAAAATAATCAAAGCAAAACCACATAATCTTTGTATTTTTATTTTAATTTTTATCTGTTTATCTATGACCACATCAGCTAAGGTCGCCTATAGCACAACTATTCAAATTGTTGGCAAAGTCATCTCAACAGCCTTAATGCTTCTAGTTGTGGCTATTATGACTCGTTACTTGGGACAAATCGGCTTTGGGCAATACACTATCATTATAACCTTTTTGTCTTTTTTCGGCGTTCTAGCTGATTTGGGGCTTACCTTAGTAACAACACAACTTATCAGTCAACCAAATAGTGATGAAGAATCTTTAATTGGTAACTTGTTTACCTTACGCTTTTTTTCAGCGTTATTTTTTTTAGGATTGGCTCCATTAGTTGTTTTTTTCATGCCCTATGAACCAATAGTCAAAATTGGTGTTGCTATTGTTACTCTGTCATTCTTTTTTATTGCTCTAAATCAAATAATGGTTGGTTTGTTTCAAAAACATCTCAAAATGACTGCGGTTGCTATTGCTGAAATTGCTAGCAAAATAATACTATTAATTGGAATAATTATTATTGTTTATTTAAACAAAGGTTTAACTGGTATTATAATCGTTACCGTATTATCTAGCGCTATTAGTTTTTTTATCCATTTTGGCTACGCAAGTAAGTTAGTTAAAATAAAATTTAGATTTGACTTTTCTCTTTGGCTGAAAATAATTAAAAAATCTTGGCCACTTACTTTGACAATTATTTTTAATTTAATTTATTTAAGAGCTGATACCTTAATTTTGTCTCTGCTAAAAAATTCATCAGAAGTCGGCATCTATGGTGCTAGTTATCGTATTATTGATTTTTTAACCACGCTACCTTTTATGTTCTGTGGAGTAATTCTGCCTCTCTTAACTATTAGTTGGGCAAATTCACAAAAAGACAAATACAAAAAAATTATGCAAAAATCTTTTGATGCTATTATTATTATCGCTATACCTATGGTAATCGGCACTCAACTAGTATCAACTCAAATAATATCTCTGATTGCTGGTAAGGAATTTCTTATATCAGGTGATATACTGAGAATACTCATATTGGCCACTGGAGCTATATTCTTTGGATGTTTATTCTCTCATGCTGTTATTGCCTTGGATAAACAGAAAAAAATGATTCCTTTTTATTTGTTAACGGCTGTTACTTCTGTCATTGGTTATCTTTATTTTATACCAAAATATTCATATTTTGGTGCAGCCTGGGTAACTGTTTATAGCGAATCATTGATTGCCATAGCTTCGTTTATTTTGGTTATAAAAGTATCTCATATCAGATTAAAATTAAATATTTTTTTCAAAGCATTAATGTCTTCCTTGCTAATGGCAATTGTGGTATATTTTATCAGAACA
>Ga0075120_10001011_pt1 | contig 22856 bp, 21 predicted proteins | sample AntAceMetag02UKL_FD_69792 | JGI IMG/M metagenome (GOLD analysis project Ga0075120, IMG submission 69792) | Saline lake microbial communities from Ace Lake, Antarctica - Antarctic Ace Lake Metagenome 02UKL | ecosystem: Environmental > Aquatic > Non-marine Saline and Alkaline > Saline | place...
GGATCAAGAGTCAGTGTGTATATCTTACCATCACTGTCCTGAAATTTCTGTGTAATAGTTGCAGACAAAGAGTATCGAGCGTATTCGACAAGGATATCGGCATCTTTGGTCATTGGTGCATAATCTGCCAGAGTTTCCATAATAGTGCCAAGGTCTCTTATTGGTATGGACTCCTTCAACAGTTTCTGCAATACCTTATGTACCCCGCCTATTGTCATCAGGTTGGGTATCAATTCTTCGACAACAGTAGGATTGTCGCTTTTCAGATTTTCAATTAGATTATTTACATCTTTACGGCTAAGAAGCTTGTGAGCATTTGCTTTTATTACTTCAACTATATGTGTAGCAAGAACTGCTGTCGGCTCAACAACTGTATATCCTGCATTTTCAGCTCTGTCGCGTAATCTTTCCTGAATCCAGAGTGCGGGTAATCCGTAAGTGGGTTCTTTTGTCTCAATCCCTTCAATCTTCTCCGAAGCTGTGCCGGGATTCAGTGCCAGGAAATGTCCCAGTCGCAAGTCACCGCGAGCAACTTCATTGCCACGCATTTTGATTGTGTATTCAGTAGGCTTCAGTTGAATATTGTCCCGGATCCGGATTGGTGGAATCACGATTCCCATCTGAATCGCCTGTTGTTTCCGGATCATCGTAATCCGGCTTAACAGGTCACCTTCTTTCTCAGCATCGACCAGTGGAATCAAACCATATCCGATTTCAATTTCCATGGGATCAACGTAGAGATAATCCTCTATCTTTTCCGCCTCTTTAAGCTGTGGTTTTTCACTTATTTCAGCCAGAGAAGTCGCTTCATAAGCACGTTTTGAACGGCTCGTCATCCAGGCTATATAACCAGTTGCGAACGAAAGTAAAAAGAATGGTATAGTTGGCATCCCAGGTACCAGGGCAAAGAAAGCAAGAACACCAGAAACAATAGCAACCGGTTTAGTTCTCACGAGTAATTGTCCGGTAAACTCTCGACCCAGGTTCATCTCGGATGCCGCTCTTGCGACAATTATACCGGCAGCGGTAGAAATAATCAATGCAGGAATTTGACTGACAAGTCCATCACCGATGGTCAGCATGGTATAGGTTGTCAACGCTTGATCGAATTTCATGTCAAGTTGAACCATACCGATTACAAGTCCACCAGCGATATTGATAAACGTTATTATCAGTCCCGCCATTGCGTCGCCTCGAACGAACTTCGCAGCTCCATCCATAGCACCGTAGAAGTCTGCTTCTCTCCGGATATCATCACGACGGGTACGTGCTTCATCTTCGGAGATCAAACCATTATTCATATCAGCATCGACTGCCATTTGCTTACCTGGCATGGCGTCAAGAGTAAACCGTGCAGCAACTTCAGCTATTCGACCTGAACCCTTTGTAATAACTTGAAAATTGATAATTACAAGAATAAGGAATATAACAATTCCTACAATATAGTTGCCCTTGACAACATAGCTGCCAAAGGACGCAATTATATCACCTGCGAAGGCATCACCCAGTATCATTCGAGTCGATGCGACATTGATCCCCAGCCGGTATAAAGTGGTTATTAATAACAGTCCAGGAAACACACTGAACTCGAGTGACCGGTTGACGTACATTGCAACCACGAGTACTAACAGTGCAATACAAATATTTACAGCAATCAGAATATCCAGTAGAAAAGCAGGGATAGGGATAATCATTAATACTATTACGCCTACCACACAAATCGCGAGAACTATGTCGCTTCGCTGCGTTAAATTGTGCAGAAATGGAATTGCGAGAACTTGCTGTTCTGTGGAAATAAAAGTCTTTGATTGCGAATCTGCCATCGTGTTTTCAATGTTGATTATGGTTAAATAAATGATGTTCGATCTGATATTTTACTTCTAGCCTGCCTAAAGTTTTGCATCTTCTATTATCAGGCAATAGGACAAAATCAATTATGATCTATCGAGAAATATCAGTGAACAATTATAAGAATCGAATTGAAAATGCTTAACAATCAAATGCACTACAATCAGATATCCAATTTAACGGAAGCAAGCGCTGTGCCTGAACTGGAGTTGTTGATTATGCTTCAATTAGTTCTTCACGTAGTTGGTAGATATAGGCGAGGATTTCCGCCACGTCCTGGAAGAATTGTCCTGGGATCTCTTCACCTATTTCGCAGGCTTTAAAAAGAGACCTTGCAAGTGGTGGGTTCTCAATGATAGGAATTTCATGTTCGCGTGCAATTTTCTTGATTCTTTCTGCTAATATTCGCTTTCCCTTACCAACAACTTTCGGGGCAGACATAAGCTCCGGATCGTACTTCAAAGCAACAGCAACATGTACCGGGTTTGTCACAACAACGTCAGCAGTGGGTAACTCTTTGATCATTGTGTTAAAAGCAAGCTGAAACTGCATCTGGCGAATTTTCGATTTTACCTTTGGATCGCCCTCTGACATCTTCCGCTCGTCTTTTACCTCGGTTTTTGTCATTTTCAGTTCTTGCATGCTCTTCCATTTTTGATATATAAAATCAATTATCGCAATGACCAGCAATAGTACAAGTGTCCAAATTGCTACTTCAAGAATTGTTTTGAGGAGAAATATATAGATCGCTCCAACAGTGCTATCTGCAAGGGACATAAACTTCGGAAATGAACGCTTCACTACTTTGAATGACACAAATCCAATAGCTGTCACTTTGACAAGGTTTATTAATAATCTGACCGCAGCCCTTTGATCGAACAACTTCTTAAATCCACTCATACCTTTCGCAAATGGATTCAATTTATCGAATTTGAACTGCATTGTTTTTGTTGACCAGAGAAAACCAAATTGCATCAGACCAATTGAGACACCCACAACGACTACCACGATCAGAACAGGAGAAACAGTTATTAACCACCATCCGGTCGCTTGGGCGACGTATCCTCCCAAATTTGAAGTATCTACAGTGAAATCACTCAGATGCAGGTAAACACTGCTGATCATTGACATAATTCGCTGCAACATCCACCCACCGAATATTACCAGGGTCGATATTCCACCCAATAACACTGCAAAACTGCTGAGTTCCCTGCTTTGAGCAACCTGACCTTCACTTCTAGATTTTGATTTGCGTCGCGAGGTTGGTTGTTCAGACTTCTCCTGACCGTCTTGATTCTCTTTCGGCAATTATCATCCCGCCATAACATGAATAAAATCTATAATATTTCCCTGCCAGTCCTGATACAGTTTCCCAAATACATAAACAAAGAATGGTAGCGTCAAACTAAGAGTTAAAAGCCCAATACCAATCTTCAATGGAAATCCAATAATCCATACATTCATCTGTGGAACTGTCCGTGCCATTATACCCAACGCAAAATCTGTGACTAAAATAGCCACGAGCACAGGGGAACCAATTTTAACGCCGACTATGAAAATATCAGCACTTAATCGGGCAATCCCTTCCACCATCAGGGGGTCGAAAATTCCCCCTCCAACCGGAATACGGAGAAAACATTCATCGATTGCAAGAAGAAGAAAATGATGACCTCCCAAAATCAGGAAGATTATCAAGGCGAGGTAATTCAGCAATTGTGCGAGAAGTGGAACACTTGTTTCACTCTGAGGATCAATAACATTTACCATTGAAAATCCCATTATATGCCCGAGTATTTGTCCGGCAAACTGAATTCCAATGAAGATAAAAGTTCCAACCATCCCAATAGCTGCCCCGATAATAATCTCTTTTACAATTGCGCCGAAATAACTGATTATACCAGGTTCAAGATCAAGTACGACAGTAGTGTGTATTGGGAAAAGTATAGTGGTTAGTAGAACTGCCACTGCGGCACGAATCACCATCGGAAATCCCATAAGTCCGTAAAATGGAAAAACCATCAGCATACTACTAATGCGAAAGAGCATCAGCAGCCATCGTTCAATTTCATCGAGATTATAACTCAAGACATCCAAAAGATCATCCGGGATGGAAATTAGTACTGCTTAAATATATCTGGTTATTATCCTATGGTCTAATATTGCACTAAATTCATTTAAATATAATAATAATTTTAGTTAGCTAACTGTTCACGAAACATTCTTATTAAGGAGGTTCATTTTATTTCATTAAGTTTCTCTTCCAACCGGTCTGAAATGTCTAACATTCCTCCTCCTGAAGTAATGTAAGGAACCGTGGATATTTCGCTGGCATTAGACATCTCTTCAATACAATCGACCACTTTGCTGATCTTCCTGATTTGAACGTGAAGATTCTTTCGCAGAACCACCATTTCTTCAGTATTACTTGGATCAGATAATTCAAGCCGTCCACTCATGACTGCCAAAGCATTGTTAATATGATGTGCGAGAGTGATCATCAGTTGAGACAGGGTCTCTTTGCGCGCCTGTGTTTCATGATCCTTTTCTTCACGTTGACGTTCCAGCCTTCGATCAATACGGACTAATAAATCCTCGTTGTTAAAAGGCTTTAATATGTAATCATCGGCGCCCAACTGAAATGCTTCTCTTTTGTCCTCGATTTCATCCCTTGTGGTAACAAAAAGAATTGGAATATTGCTGCTTTCCGGATTCGATTTTATTTCGAGGGCTGCCTCAAATCCATTCATTTTAGGCATATTGACGTCCATCAGGATGATATCCGGATCTTCTGCCAAAGCCTGGCTTATTGCCTCTTCCCCATCTGTGGCAAACACGACTTCGTATCCAACACCTTTCAGCATGGTATCCAGAATTTTCCTGGTGATTCGTGTATCGTCAACTACAAGAATCTTACTATTTGTTTCAGTATTCATGATCTAAACCAAATTAATCTTTTGCATTGTTATCCGATATTTGTGAATCTCTTGTTGAAAACATTTAACTGATCTACTGATAATACAATTCTGCCTGATAGCTGATTTTTTAGATCAGCCAACCATATCATTCCGTGAAACAGCATCCAACACCTATTAGATAGTCAAAAAACAATAGTGCGCTGTTTCGCTGGAATGTCACAAATTAGACTGATGCTTTTTCCATCAAATTGTAAACTGAATTACTATTATTGTTTGCCCAAAGAAATAACCACCTGGATTGAGCCTACAACGGGATCTACCTGATGAAATTCCTGGATAGTCGTGATATTTTGCTTTGTCAAAAGTTGTCCACGAGGAAGCAGGAAAATACCGCCTTCCGTATTCAGATCCTGAGTTAATACCATCCCAGGCTCAAGCTCAGAAGGTATAACATTTACCTGACGTGATAGCTTCTTTTCAGTTTCCGCAGTTGATATAAAATTGATCAGCACTTTAACAATTGCCGGATCGAACCTGATGCCGGAATTATTGTAAAAGTATTTCCTCAGGAATGTTTCGCTTCTCGTTCTACCTTCCTGTACCATATGGTCATAAACATTACATATTGATATCAGCCTGGATTCAATCGGAATTTCTTCTTTTTTCAATCCATCCGGATAACCGGATCCATCCCAGTGCTCATGATGATGCCTTATTATTCTTCCTATTTCACTGAAATGCTCAATGATCAGTAAGGTGTTTTGAGCCTGGATAGGGTGATAAATTATCAAGTCCCTGTCTGATTCGGTCATCATCTCTTCAGGCTTTGCCAAAATAGACTTAGGAATACCGAGCTTACCTATGTCATGTAGTAAAGCAGCAATTTCAATATTTTGAATCTGTTCATCACTGAATTCAAGAGTATCAGCTAACATAGTAGCGATAGATGCAACTCGTCTGGAATGAGTACTCATTTCCGGGTTAACAAGTTCAACAAGTTTGTTGAAAACCAATATGGTATTCATTAATGAATTTTCAAGCTTCTTGGTAATTTGACCTAATTCCAGGTTCCGTTGAACTATAACAGAAGTGCGTGCTTTAACTTTTGCATTGAGTGTCTGATTCCATTCAGCCAATTCAGCATTCTTCTTCAGAAGTTCTGCAAGTAATCGTTCATTCTCACGGTCCAGATCGTAAAACTCAAAAGCCTGTTTGACAATAGCTCTTAGATCTTCATCTTCCCAGGGTTTAAATATGAAACGATAGATTTGACCAATATTCACTGTATCTACAACCGCATCAATATCTGTTATAGCGGTCAGGACTATATGAATTGCGGTAGGATTGTACCCTCTCGCCTTTTTAAGGAATTCCGAACCGGACATTCCCGGCATTCTCTGATCGGTAATTATTATTTGAACATCATTCTCCATGACATATTCAAGAGCATCTTCCCCACTCTTAAATGTCTCGATCCGGTAATCCTCATCGAAAAAAGCTCTTTTCAGGGCGCTTAAAATGTGAGGTTCATCATCAACAATAACTATCGTTCTTTTCAAAGCCATCTTACTTACCTGCTTTTGACGATTCAGGTCCATTTACGGGGAGTACTATTTGAAATTTTGTACCCTTGCCCGGGGTACTGGAGGCTCGAATTTCACCGCCATGCTCTTTTATGATCCTGTAACTGATTGACAAGCCAAGACCTACTCCCTTTCCAGATTCTTTTGATGTATAGAATGGATCAAAAATTCTTTTCAATACCTTGGGTTCTATTCCTTTACCATTGTCTTCCACGTCAATTGTAATTCTGTTGTTGCTGATAGCCCTGGTACGAACTATGATTTTTCCAGGTGATTTTTCAATTGCCTGAAGCGAATTTTGCAGTAAATTCAGAAACACCTGGTTTATCTGGTGTGGAGTACACACCACAGATGGAATATCATTGTATTTTCTTACGATTTCCGTTTTATGCTTCATTGATCCTTTTAAGATGTTCAGAGTACTTTCGAGACCTTCCATCAGGTCACATTTTTTCATTTTCTCAACTGAAGAACGGCTGAATGTTCGCAAATCCTCGATTATGTTTTTTACTCGCTTAGTCCCTCCGATTGATTCTTCGATCACATCGTCATAATCAGAAAGAATGATATCGATTTTTTCCGTGTCCCATTTTTTGATAATCTGATCTGAAAAGTCGATATTATCATTCATATTCGACTTCTCTCTAACAAATTTAAGAAATTTCTGGATCTTCTGTGAATATTTTGACATTGTATTCAGGTTAGCATGGACAAATCCGATCGGATTATTGATTTCATGAGCCAAGCCTGCGGCGAGTTGGCCTAATGACGAAAGCTTATCTGTTTGAATCAGCTGAGTGTTAGCCCTTTTCAAGCTTCTAAGAGTCTTTTTGAGATCGTTATTACGTTGTTCGAGTTTTTGGACTAATGTTTCAAGTTCTTTTTTCTTATTATCTCTCTCTTTGTAAAGATTGCTTCTTTCAATAGCTCTATTTATGGAATGAATCAGTGAAGTTGTATCGATAGGTTTGTTTATATATTCATACGCTCCCATTTTTAGCGCTTGCATTGATGATTCCAGTGTCCCGTATCCAGTCATCACAATAACTTCAACATATTGATCTAAATTCTTAACTGCTTCCATCAATTCGAGACCATCCATACCCGGCATGATGAGATCGGTAACAATAACCGCAATATCATCAGCTTCATTAAATGAATCTATCGCTGCCTTGCCACTGTCGGCAGTCAATACATCAATGCCTTCTTCTGCCAATGTTGAACTCAACATCTTCAGAATGGCTTCATCGTCATCAACAAGCATAACTTTCCGGTTATTATTCACACAGCCTCACTGGTTATCTCGTCATTTGCGCTATGTAACCATATATCATATGGGTAAATAATAATACACGGTTGATAATCCACGGCATTGCAACAATCATCACAACGACTACGACAAGAATTTTGGGAATGAAGGTCAGGGTCATCTCATTAATTTGTGTAGCTGATTGTATCATGCTGATTATCAAACCAATAAGCAGACCTGACAACAGCATTGGAGCAGCAAGAATTATTGCGGTAAATAAGGTTTCTCTCACTATATAGATAGCAAATTCCTGTGTCATTTAAAACTCTCCACTAATGACTGAACAATGAGATACCATCCGTCCACCAAAACAAACATTAACAGCTTGAATGGAAGACTGATCATAACCGGTGGGAGCATCATCATACCCATTGACATTAATATTGAAGCTACAACCATGTCTATTATCAGCATAGGCATATAGATGAGAAAACCAATCTGGAAACCTACTCGAAGTTCACTTATAACAAATCCGGGAATAATAATACGCAAAGGTAAATCATCTGGTGAATCAGGCTGACCAATTTCTGCCATACGTACAAATACTTGAAGGTCTTTCTCACGTGTATGCTTAAGCATAAATTCACGTAATGGTTGTTGTGCACGATTCCAGGCTTCAGAAATAACGATTTCTTGTTTTGCATAAGGCTGCCAGGCATTTTCATAAATTTCCGTGATAGTGGGAGCCATTATGAACATCGTAAGGAATAATGCCAAACCAACAAGCATTTGATTTGGAGGTAGAGATTGTGTTCCAATTGCCTGGCGAAGAAAATGTAACGCTATTACAATTCTGATAAAACTCGTAGTCATTATCAGAATTGACGGCGCCAAAGATAGAACAGTGAGCAAGAGTAATATTTGGATTGTTACGGCAAAATCCTGGGGATTTCCAGCCTGATCGACACCTACGGTAATTTTTGGCAAAGTCGGGGCTTGAGCATATCCACTCGATAATGTTCCCGCAACAATAATAATTGTACAGAAAATTATTTTGATCAATCTGTATTTATTTGAAAATAAATACTGTCTAAGAGTATTCTCTATATTTAGATTCTTCACACTCAAATATTATCCTGATTTTGGGTAGATGCTGCTTAAGCCTGCTAAATGCCAACAAGTAATCAAATGCCGAATTCACGCTATCTTCCGATAAAATCCTAGATTTATCGTCAGTCAACCTAATGATTCATAATGACATATTGCATGCATTTGGAAACAATTCATTACTATATTATTCTAAATATTCTGCTAACTTATTGAGCAAATATGATGTATAAGTACCTAAATTTGCACTGCCTCTATCTTTCCATTGGAATATATAAATTTCTTTCGATCATGATCCTTATCAAGGAGTTTTATAGCCGTATCAATTTTAATTGATACACCAGGAAAGACGTGCTGAGAAGCGATAACGTACCCATGCTTAATAATCTTCGCATATTTATCAATAACTCCTTGCAGAGAATCTTCCAATTCTTTAATATTTTTATCGTAATTGTAATTGTAATCATACAATTGCTGTAGAATATTTTCTTGCTCAGAAGTAAAATTGTCGCTTTTGTATTTGTTTTCCAACATCTTTGATACTGCGATTTGTATGAGATTTTTAGTAGAGTCAGATTGTTTGATTGCCTTTCTAATATTTACTTCTAATATATCTAACTCAGGGCAATGACCTGCAATTAATTCTGTACGGGCATAATGCTGATTACCAATAATTTTCCCTTCTATACAACCTTCGGCAATAATCTCACCACCTATTATTGCACCTTTACCGTATTTAATAAAGACAGAACCACCGGTTTTAATTTTACTATGCACGATTTCCTCAGCGATGTAAACATCACCACTGGAGACAAGATTTTGATTTTCCATGAAGCGAATATGAGTTTCACCGGCAACGTAAATATTTCCTTTCTCCGTGCCGATAAATCCACCCCTGATAATCAGATCACCGCCGCAGTGTATTTGAGCATCCTCGACTACCCCCTTGATCTCTACGTCTTTTGTGGCGTCAATTCTGAATCCGTTGAGTACATCTCCTTTAACGATTACATTGCCGTCAAAACAAATATTACCCGTATTAAGATCTACATTATTTTCAACTACGTAAGTTTCACTGACTTCTATTTCCTTTTGGCTATTGAGTTTTGCGAATCCTACGGTATTTGAGACCAGTTGAGTCTCCAGGCTGTCTGTAAAAGAAGTATTGTCACCATTTTTTATTGGAATATTTTTACCTGATTGGGAGGAAATTTTTATTCCGATTACAGTCACCCCCGGCTTTCCCTTTGTAGGCAAAGTCCTTTCTGCCAGCACATCACCTGGATTTACAACCTGGAGTATGCCGGTTTCACGGAAATTCACTTTTCCCCATTCATCCACAACAATGGGTTTTGGTTTAGGTTTAGTATTGAACAAATACTTTATTTCAGAGTTTGCACCTGGATCAGCATCACGTCCCTGTGCAACTAAAACAGCTTGTCCGCGTATTCCGTTTTTGGATGCAAGTTGTGCTATAGCATTCTTATTTATCCCAACCCGAACTTTTTCAGATTTTAATGCATCCAGAATAAGCTTAGGATCAAATTCCTCACCTTCCGGACCAATTATTACAGCGTGAGCATCAACAGCATTACTACTCAATGCAATCGTGCATCTAACCGATCCATTCGCAGCAATTTTATCTTGCGAAGGTACAGGTGATGAATTAATCTCGGTGGATTCCTGCATAGATTCAAACCGTACGTTTAGTGGGATAATTGTATAGTTTAGTCAAATAATGCTCTGGATAATACCAAACTGAATGAATGAAAAATATTGTGAATTCAATACTTGAGATTATATGCTTCATTCAGAATGATCATCATCTGTACATTACATTAAAGTGATTACTTTTTTCAACTACTTTCTTCATTCGGCACGTTATTATCAGCAAGGCTATTCATCTCAATGTCGTTTAATTCCCATTGTCCTAAGGCAGACAAACCATGTTCGGATGATCCCACCAGTATCTCTCGCTTGCCGGTGCGCACTAACATGATCGTCCTCTTGGGTCCTATAGTTTTTGCATCTATAATTTCAATGCTGCTTTCCTGGCTCCCTTTCAGTGATGCCTTAGTGGCAAGTCCGGGAAGTATCCGTTTCAACAAATAAACCAAACCAAATATTAGAGCGATGACGAGGAATAAATAAAAAGCGGCTTTTGCCAAAGTCGCTCCAACACTCATTTCATCTGCATATAAACCGCTGTCACTCTCAGCAAAAACTAAGAGTGGAAGATGAATCAGAATTACAACTAAAACATTAAAAATTTTCTTTTGCATTCAATATCTGCTTTCCATGTCTACCTTAGAGCCTGAATTCTATCCTCAACCTTAAGCAGCTCTGTAATTCGAATCCCAAAATTTTCGTCGATCACAACAACTTCACCCAATGCAAATTTTTTGTCATTTACATAGAGATCAACCGGCTCTCCTGATAACTTCTGCAATTCAATAACTGATCCGGGACCTATCTCCAATACGTCACGAATGAGCATATTTGTACGTCCAAGCTCAATAGTTACAGGTAATGAGATATCAAGTAACAGGTCAAGATTTCGAGTCTCTTCGGCTGTTCTTCCAGGTCCAGCATCATCAAAAGGTGCAAACTCGGCTGGATGAACTGTCGGCTCTCCCCTTGTTGATCCCTGCTTAGATGATGCGCTTTCAATCTCGTCATCAGGATCAGTTCTAATCCCAACTCCCCCCATCATATCTTCATCAATGCCTTGAGACAAAACCTCTTCTATTTCAGATGAAATCAATTTTATAAATGTTTCATCTCCCCAATCTTCAATCGAAATAAGATATTCAACCTGTATGAATTTATCAAGCTCAACTCCAAGGCTGCTTAAATCGACAACTTCTGCATTTGCACCCGAAGCTCTTACATCCGCACCTATCTGCTCTGTCCAATTAGTGGCAAGTGCGCCGACAATCTGGTTAGTCGCTTCAGTGATTCCATCAAGAGATTCATCTTCGTTGAATGGCGCCGTGCCATCGCCCATTACCATTAGATCGGTAATAGCTGCAGCAAGTTTCTGGCTGAATATATAGTATATGGAACCTGAAACAGCACCTTCAACAGGAGCTTCTACAAAAACAGGATTAGCTCCGAGCGTATTTCCCAGTGCATCAGCGTCGTATTTAGGCGACGCGGAGTCGGAGATATCGCCTATGGAAATATTAACATTTCTATTCAGTATCGGACCAAGCACATCTTTCACAGTAGATAAGCTCAAATCCTCCACAACATTAATCTTTTGATCGGTAACCATGTTTTCCTCACTATTCGTGTGACAAAATTTCTTCAAACGAGGCGCTTCGTGTAATCCTGATTGCCAGCTTGCGACCTCTCCTGCCGGGAACGCCAAAGAATTTCAAATTGTCCGTAACCTTAATCTGAAGTTCATCATCCAGCTCTTTATCAAGCAGTATTAGATCGCCTCGCTTTAATCCAAGAAATTCATTAACAGTCAGTAATGTATCAGAAAAAATTGCTTTCAAAGGTATTTTTGTTGCCTGTATTCGTTCTTCTAACAGTTTTCTTTCACTTTCGCCAGCTTTCTTGACATTCATAAAAAAAGTCTGACTCGATAGTTTCTGCAGAATAGGCTCAAGCACGAAATATGGTAAGCCTATATTCATTGGAAAAACAGCGCCTCTTACCTTGATTTCAAAGAAGATAATTGCGATTGTCTCGCTTGATCGTGCTATCTGAACAAACTGAGGATCAGTTTCAAATGAATCAAATGCAGCATTCAATGGATAAATTTGGTTCCATACTTCATTCAACATTGAAATCAAGGTGTTAATCAGGCGCTGTACAATGTTTTGTTCAATAATCGTGATTTCACGAACTTCAATTTCTGTCTCCCCCGTGCCACCAAGCAACCTGTCAACAACAAACAGCAGGAATTGCGGGCTAATTTCTACTACAGCCTTTCCGTCCAGATCGGGCATTTTCAGAAGATAAAGGCTCGAAGGCATGGACAGAGACATAGTGTATTCAGAATATGTGACCTGGTCTATTGAAATAACATTGACATCAACCAGCGCTCTCATATTAGTAGATAGAAAAGTCGCAAATAACCGGGCAAAGTTCTCATGAATAGTCCTCATTGTCCGGATTTGTTCCTTGCTAATCCGGTCAGGATGCTTAAAATCGTATAAAGTTACGGCAGTGTCGGAATCTTGATAATCGGACTCTGCCGAATCATAACTTTTCCCATCAGATACACTTGTCAGGAGCGCATCAATTTCATCCTGTGATAAGATTCGATTCATAAATGCCTCCTTATATTACTGGAATACATAACGTATGAAAAATACTTGTTCAACTTGACCTTCGCTAAGATGGTAATTAACAATTTCTTTTACTCGCTCTTTTATTTTCGCACGCATCTGAATATCAGTGAGAATTTCTACCCGCTGAGCGGATAAGAAAGTAAGCACATTGTCACGAATTTGCGGTTCGATTAGTGTAAGTTCCGCTGTTACTCCAACGTCAGATGTTTCCAGACCAATATCGATTAAAAGATGACGCGAACCTCTCGTTCCAGTTGGATTAACAATAATACCGGTAAGAGTAAAAACCTCACCCAGGGGTTTTTTCTCCTGCATTTTCTCCAGTTGAGCTTTTTCAGCCGGTGATTTTGAAAAGAATACTTTCTTTACAATAAAATGTGCGCTCGCAGCTTGAACGACAAGTATTACCACTGCAATAATAATCTTCTGCACCAGCGGCATTGAAGATTTAGAAGATCCATCAAGATCGGAGTCTTCCGAAACATCCACACCTACGGCGCCTTCCTGGTTATCATCTAATTCGTTCATAGTCCACCACTATTTTTTACTGTTTAGAAGATGAATCTCTACTCTGCGATTTTTTGCTCTGCCTCCAGCGGTCGCATTATCTTCCCTGGGTCGATATTCACCATACCCAACTGCGCTAAGTTTTTCCGGAGGCAATCCCCCCTGGAAAGCAATGTATTTTGTAGCTTCCAACGCTCTCGCAGCGCTTAAATCCCAATTACTGGGAAAGAGTGTGGTATTTATTGGCACATTGTCGGTGTGTCCTTCAATGCGTATTTCAGTGAATGTCATAGCTTTTATTAGTTTCGAAATTTTTCCAAGTAACATTTTGAATCTTGGCTGAATTATTGCATATCCACTTTCAAATAGAAGTGGATCTGAGATGATTATCTTGAGTCCCTCGGCTGTATTATAAACTTCAACCGCTTCTTTCATGTCCAATTCTTCTATTATTTCACTTAATTGTTCGATGAATTCTTGAGATTGCAGTGATTGCTTGGTTACAGCATCAAGCTGTATTCGCTCCATCAAACCTGCAGATTCAGGCCATATCCCCATTCCTTCCTGAATGCTTGAAATCGCTGCTTTAAACTTGACTCTCTCAGTCGATGAGAAAGAAACGATAAGCACAAAAAATGTCAATAGAAGACTCATCAAATCCCCATAGGTAACAACCCACAATGGTGCTCCTTTGGGTGGACATGTTTCAGTTTTTTTTGCCATCGCTCAAAGCCCTTCAGCTCTACTCAATTACTAAGTTTCAAATCTATAAATATTATATAAAGTTTAATGATTAATACTTTATTGTCAACAACATAAATTTCTTAATATCATATAATTCTAAACAAACAAGATTTTTGATAACCAAACATAATGAGTTGCAAATAATTTCTAAAACCAATTCAAAGATTGATCAATCCAAGCCACCTGCATCTTCATCTTCTTCCAACCGATCTTTAGGCGGCAGGAATGTAAGCAGTTTTTCACGGACAATTCTTGGATTATCTCCAGATTGAATCGATAGAATCCCTTCGATTACTAATTCTTTACGTTTTGCTTCCTCATGAGATCTTTCTTCCAGTTTTCCTGCAATCGGAAGAAAAATGAGATTAGCAGCCAAAGCGCCGTATAGTGTCGTTACCAGGGCTACTGCCATTCCAGCGCCAATCTGTGACGGATCTTCAAGCGCTGCTAACATTTTGATCAACCCGATCAAGGTACCGATCATTCCAAATGCAGGTGCATAAGTCCCTAATGCTTCGAAGACTTTTTTCCCAAGCCGGTGACGATCCTCCATTCCGGATAATTCAGATTCCAGAATCGCTCGAATAGTCTCAGGTTCTGTACCATCAACAGCATACTGGACTCCAATTCTCATAAATTTATCGTCGAGACCTTCCACCTCACGTTCAATAGCCAATATCCCTTCTCGACGTGCCTTCTCCGCAATTCGTACCAGTAATTCGATGGTATCCACGTGGGATTGTGTCTTATGAAGAAAAGCATTTTTCGCAACGTTAACAACTTCAAGGACGTCTGCAAGCGGAAAATTCACTAATGTTGCCCCGAAAGCACCACCGAATACAATCATGAAAGAAGGCAAATTGAAAAAGAAGCTTGCTCCTTCCCCGATTAAAATTGAAAGCAGAATCAACGCGCCCGCGGCAAATATTCCTACCAGAGTGGCTATATCCATCTAACCCTCCATCTCCATCGAATCCGAATCGGAAGGCATTGGAGCCATTACACGCCGTCTGAATATGATGATTCTATCAAGTATCTCATCCGGATTCTCCCTGACGATAATTTTCTTACCATCAGTTAACGTGAGTATGGTATCAGGAGTGGATTCAATGAATTCGATCATATCGCTGCTGACCATCAGTTCACTTGCGTCCAGTCGTGTAACTCGAATCATACATGCTCCATAAATTTCTTCCTGAACCGGCATTTGCCGGTCCAGGAAAAGTATTACTTCAATTTAAATAACTATCTATCGTTTTAGTCCTACAGTCTCAGTAAGAATCTGATCAGAAGTCGTTATGACTCGCGCATTCGCCTGAAAACCACGCTGCGTTACAATCATCTCAGTAAATTCCCTGACCAGGTCCACATTAGACAGTTCGATATAACCGGACTGTATTTGACTGTTAAAATTAACCTCAGACTGACCATAAGTCGGATTACCGGATGAAGCTGTTGTTTGCCACATGTTTCCGCCAACTTTTTCAAGACCGTTTGCATTGTTAAAGCCGGCAATCACCATCTGTGCTAATGTCTGCTCAACCCCATTGGTGAATATGCCGTTTACATTTCCATTGGTATCAACCTGTATGCTGTCAAGCTCACCCAGACCGTAACCATTTTGCCTGACTGCTGAAGTAGTAAACGGTGAAGAAGTTTGCGTAATCCCGTTGAAGGTGTTGAATGCTCCTGGATCGAAATTCACAGCCATCTCTTCAGCGCCATTTCCAGTATTAAAACTGAAAGCTGTCACGTTATCATCAAAAGTGAACGATGCCAGCGATCCGTCTTCGTTGAATGTTACCAGACCGGTGTCACCATTAATAATTGTTGAAGGTGCCGACACTCCAGCTTCCCAGGCCCACTGGTTTTCTGTGGAGGTCTTCTTGAAAGTCATGGATAAATTGTGAGTCTCACCCTGGCTGTCATAGACAAGTATCGAAGTCGTGTGAGACGTATCTTCGGTGTTTATCAACAAAGGATTTACACCTGTTGCAGTAAATCCGTCAGCAGCAAGAATAGATACGCCACCCTCACCCAGACCTATCAGCTCAGTCATCAATCCTGTTTGACTGTCTGCAGAAAGTTCCAGTAGAGTTGATGTGACATTACCTGTGGTTGCATCTGTAAACGTATCGATGGCTTCAATGGTGGAAGCTGTGCCGCTATTAGCGTCAAAAGTCCCGCCTGCATCAAAAATTGTCGCTACCAGATCAGAACCTGATGCGCCATCATTAAGCTGCACGTTATAGGTGCTGCCATCACCGGCATAATCACGTGTTGCTACAATAGCACCACCAACAAGTTCAAATGTCGCTCCGGTTGTTTGCTGATTCAATGAACTTATAAGATCACTAACTGTACTTGAAGTACTTAAACCGGCTATATCATATGTTACCTCTTCCCCTGAACCGGCATCAACTGTGATAGAAAATCCATCAACACTTGTGATGCCAAGTGAGGAAAGAGAGTCGCTTAGATTCATCGTTCCTAACACACCTGTATTTGTGGAATTGGTAGCTTGAACGCCTGTTATTTCTACACTATGTGTTCCACCGATTCCATTATTTGCCGTTCCGCTGACACTGGTTATGCCGGAATCTCCTGCATTGTCAAGTGTCGCTAAGCTTGAGGTTGCAGTCATATCAAGATTGCTGTATAAAACTACTTCATCAGTGGCTTTTGGCGATACTTTCATCTGCAACGGGATATTCAGATCACCTCGTGGGCTTTCTGTTCCAATTGTTCCGTTTTCATCAGCATTCCAGCCCTGAACAAACGCACCACTTCCAGTCACAAGATTACCATTCGCGCCAATTGTAAAATTACCAGCCCTGGTAAATTGGGTGTCAGAGCCGTCCCGAACGACAAAGAATCCATTTCCGTTAATCGCCAGATCTGTTGCGAATCCCGTAGATTCAAAAACACCCTGGCTCTGATCTGTATCGATAGACTGAGCTGACACGCCTAATCCAACAGAAAGCGGATTCGATGCACCATGATTCGCTGACGAACCTCTTGCAGAACGAAGTAATTGAGATATCTGGTCCGCGAATGTTAGACGCTGACCTTTGAATCCAATCGTATTAATGTTCGCTATGTTGTTACCGATAACATCCATTTTCAATTGATGGTTCCGTAAACCGGATATTCCACTGTACAATGACCTAATCATTATAGGAGTCTCCTTTTCTTGTGCATCTTCTTGATGCAGTTTCTAAACTTCTCTGTTAATAATTTGTGATTCCACGTCCGTCGTTCGGTGGAATCGAGAGCCTCCATAATCAGGTCCAGCTCTCAAATTATTTTTTCTTTTAAAATCTTACTTATTCGAAATCAATATGTTTGTTCAAATATTCTGATTTCGAAAATTCACTTACAAAAACATCGCGCTGTCGATGTTGGTAAAAACGTTGTTTTTGGCATTTTCACCCTGCAGTGCGGTAATAACCGTTCGGTTTTCCACACTTACTACAAGTGCCAGGTCTCTTAAGATAAACAGCGATTCTTTTGCACCTTTTTGCTCTGCGACATCTAAGCCCGAATCGATCTTCTGTAAATCGCTTCTATCCAATGTTATTCCTCTTTGCATTAAACGTTTAGAGGCATGGGAAGACATTGTAACATCAATTTCACTTTTAGAATGAATTGCATGTTCAAGTGCCTTATCGAAGTCAGATTTTGAACTTGTTTTATCAAGCTTGGATTTCTGCGTTTCAGCGGGCTTAACCTGTTGAATGCCATTTAATGTGCTCTGAATTCGCTTAATGTCCATGTCCATTATCGCCCCCTACTCCGTGCCAAGACCAATTGCAGCCAGCACTCCACCATCATTTTCTTCGGCTTCACGAATTTCGATAACATCACCAAAATTGATCTGTTGACCGTTAATCATGAGAACCGCTCCCATGGGGGTGTATTGAACAGCATTTATTTTTCCGACGATATAGGCGGGAACAGCCTGCGAATTTCCAAGGGCGTCAGTAGCAGTCATTTCCACCGAATATGAACCATCAGGCAGAGCATTACCGTAATTATCCTTTCCATCCCATGCAAAAGATCCTTCACCAGATCCGAGATTATCTTCGTGTATGACACGTGCGATATTCCCGTTTGCATCACGGATTGTCAGTGAAAGATTCTGCACTGGTTGAGGTAAATCATATACGATATTACCCGACTCACCGTCCTTAAGCATCACTTCACCGCCCACTGCTTTCACTACCTTGCCAATTAAGGTTGAGGAAAGCGTGTTGTTTATCGACTGGGCGAGCAAAATATCGGTTTGCAATCCCTGCTCCTGTGAGACATTAAGGTTTTGCAACTCTTCGACAGTGGTGAATTGTGCAAGCTGGGCTGCATATTCGTTTGCTTTCATAGGGTCAAGAGGATCCTGGTAACGAAGCTGGACAAGCATCATCTTAAGAAAATCATTCTTGTCCATTTCACCAGGCGCTTTCACCTGTTCGTCGAGAGTTGTCGGCAATCGACCTACCAAGCCATTTAACTGTTGAATCTCACTCAATAAAATCACCTCCTTTTAGTTCTTTTATAAATGTATTATGAGTACAAATAAGTATATCTGACTGTTTCACACATACTGATTTGAGTTTGATCACAATGTAAACAATACAAAAATAAGACTCTTTAAAACTAAATACTTTTGAACATCAAGCAAATAGTTCAATATCTCTTAACAGTTACTTGAAGTTTATGGCAAAGCACATGCCATGTAATTTTATTTTTCTAATCATTGCTGTTTTATGGTTAATATTTATAAAATAGATATTTATGAATTATATCATAAAACAGTTAATAATGTTATCTATTTTATTCGGAAAAACTTGCCGCATTGATATTTAATATTTTACTATTTTGTTACCCGACAAAATCCACCGTATTTGTTCCCAACTTCAGAGCGATTCGAGTCTTTTCATTCTCGGTACTTTGCTTGGCGTTTTCATCATTGCCCTTACGTTGTCCACTCCCATTCCTGCCATTTGACTTATCTTTCTCAATTGACTCAAAATCCTGATTTTTTGAATTCTGCGTTTCAACTTCGAATTTATCAATTTGAATTCCAGCTTCTGCAAGATGTTCCCTGATAACTGCCATGTTAACTTCAACCGCCTTGGCAGATTCCGGATTTTCAGCCCTCATAGTAACACTATATTGATCATTCTCTTTACTAATCTTTATTAATAGAATACCGAGTTCTTTAGGTTGAAGACGTATATGCAGGCTTGTTTTTCCATCATGATTCAGGATCTTTGCCTTGCCAGCAATTTTTTGAAGAATTTCATCCAGGTTACGGATAAGGTTTCCCGAAGATGCAGCAGGATTGTCCTGACTACTTTGTGAATTCGGTTGGATAGTCTTACCAACAGGATTATTGATGTTATTCTGCATAGTACCCAGTTGTGATCCGTTATTTGGTTTACTAATCACCTGATTATCAATGGTTTTGTCTTTCATTTCTATTTTGTCATTTTCAACATTTTCTTCAATCGTTGAATTTGCAGACTTCACAGATTTATTATTCTTTTTTGATTTTACTGCCGGTTGGGTATTATTTGATGTTTTGTTCTTTTTTGATTTTGAAGTTCCGGGAAAACGGATTTCCCAACCTTCACTTTTCATTTTTGCAATCTTTTGTTCAGCAGCTACTAAAACTTTTTCCGGTTTTTCATTGTCAACCTCTTTTATAACCGGATTAGTTTCTTTAGTAATGTTTTTGCTTGTCTCTTTGATGATATTCCTGATTGGATGTTGATCATCTAATAAATTTTCGGTTTTTTCGGTTTTTATAGAATTTGAACTTACCTTGTTTATATTATTGTCTTCTGTAATCAACTCTTGCTTTCCGCTAATTGGGGATGATTTCTTTGTAGCCGGTTCCTGTGCCGCATGATTATTTTTTAGAGAAATTTTTGGCTCTTTTGTACTGATTCGTGCCGGCATGAATTTTTTTACCTGTCTTTCCAATGGATGTGGTAAAGTGCCTTTTAATTTATCAATATGCTTTTTCAGATCAGAATCTAATTCTTCGTCACCCTTCAATTTTGTTAATTTAGTACCTGCAATCGAATTATTTTCACCTATTGAAATCTTACGGTTAGGAAAAGACGTTTTTCCAGCTTTTGTTTTCGAAATTTTTTGTCCCAGTGAAGAAAGCCCATTCGTTGTTAATCCTGAATTATTTCCAACTTGTTTGCCCTTTAATTCCAGTTCTTTGTGCATCCTGTAAAAAGCGGCGTCTTTCGTACCTTGAGTTTCAATCTTTCCATTAACAATACCATGCCTGATGTCGCGTGTCTCTTGCAAATGTTCCATTTTTAATTTTTGAAATTCTGTGAGTACCTGATCAACACCTGCATTACTGCTGAGTTGTTGCTCAAAGCGAATTTTTGAATCATCATTTTTACGGCGGTATAAAGTAGGTCCGCGTTGTATGTTTACAAGTAATTTCCCGTTTTTTTTGTTGATATTAAGTTTAATTTTTGACCCACTTTTATCTACAAATGGCATCCCCTGAAAAGAAACTTCTTTACCGTTCTTGACAAGAGCAAGGGGACGGTTCTTTTGGCCCGAAAACCCATTCAGCAAATTGTTGAAATTACCCCGCTTAGATGATTTTATATTATAAGCCGTTGACTTATTATTGAAAAATGGCAATCCGCCCGCTGAAATATTCTCACTCATATCGTACTCCTTGTATATGCTTCAGACAGGAATCGTGCAATCTCGGCAGCACGTGATTGTGGTAATTCTGAGAGTATTTTTGCTGCTTGTTTTTGACGCATTTTCATTAAAATTTCTGCATTGACACTACTATGCAATCGACTAAGGATCGATGCTGCTTTCTGTGGTTTCATACCTTCAAGGATTTTGGATAGTCGCTTTGCTTTTACCATATCCAGGCTATCCGCTTGAGTCGATAAGGCTGTTAAAATATCTTCCAATTCATTTACATCTTCTTTGGCTGCCTCAAGCTCCTGCTTTGTCTTTTCCATTTCCTCTTGAAGTGGAACTGTTTCCTGTTTAACCACACTATCAACCAGGGCACGTGTTTCTTCCTGCTGACGAATATGTTGTTCCTCAAGTTGAGTCAGCTTTTCATCCGGTGGTAAAGATTCACCAGAGATATCCCAGGTCAGACGCAGCCCGTCTTCTTCCTCTACCAGTGTGGAATCAACTAATTCATCTTCTTCCCATACAACTGTTTTCTTCAAATACATATAATTCAATAAGAATAAGACAACCCATGCAACGAGGAATACTCCTACGTATGTCGGGATATTTTTTTTGTCCATGATCTCCTCAACTTCAAAACTTTAATGTCTGAGCCATAATTATTACTACAATTACAGTATTAATCCGAAAGTGGTTCCTCGGCTTCTTCAACCATGATAGATCGTTTCCTGCTGCCTAAATCGTCAAGAGCATTTTGTTGAGCTGTTAATTCCGTTATACGATACTCTTCAAATTTCTTTTCTTTCAGCCGTTCCAGAACCTTTTTTTCACGACTTGTTTCAAGTAATTCTTGCCGTCTTTCCTCAACTACTTCGCCACAATGTTCTACTTCTTCCGTTTGTTTGCTGATTCTTGTATTCAGTTGTCTTTGCCATCTATGATTCATAACCAGATCCGCCACTTTCGCCGAACCCGATACAAGACTTCTTTGCTTTTCGCTCTGTTCTCTCAATTCAGTATTTAAATTCTTCAGTCGTTCTTCCTCGGTATTAAATGTTTGCTGAGCTATTCCCAGATCACGCTGGCGCATTTTTTCTTCACTGCCTTTTGTATCAAGCACTCTTTGCAAGCGAAATTTAAATTTCTTCATGATTTATTCTTTGAAATATGCAAATTCATACTTATCTCGCAATATCGGCACTCATGCTGCCATTTCAATAATTCTTGTCCAGGTATCCTGAAGCGTACTTTTTTCTTTTATATCCTGTTTTAATAATTCTTCTGTAATATCACGCATTTCAATTGCTCTATCTACACGGGAATTGGAACCTGCTTTATATGCGCCAATGTTAATTAAATCCTCATTTTCACGGTAAACAGCTAAATCTGTACGGATTTTTTTTGCTGCTTCGTTCAATTCATGGGGTACGACATCTATCATCACACGACTTATGCTTTCTAAAACATCAACAGCAGGATAATGATTTTCTGCAGCCAGCTTCCTTGAGAGGACTATATGGCCATCAAGGATTGATCGAACAGCATCCGCTACAGGTTCATTCATATCATCACCTTCTACAAGTACCGTGTATAATGCTGTAATAGATCCTTTTTCGCTTCGACCTGAACGTTCCAACAGCTTTGGCAGCATGGCAAAAACACTTGGGGTATAACCCCTGGTAGTCGGTGGTTCTCCTATTGCTAATCCAATCTCACGCTGTGCCAACGCGATTCGTGTCACCGAATCCATCATCAGCATCACGTCCAAGCCATTATCACGAAACCATTCTGCGATTGCAGTAGCAAGCATTGCTCCTTTTATACGTATCAGAGCCGGTTGATCGGATGTAACACAAATAACAACACTTCGTTTAAGTCCTTCTGGTCCAAGGTCTTTCTCAAT
>Ga0075120_10001013_pt1 | contig 22807 bp, 25 predicted proteins | sample AntAceMetag02UKL_FD_69792 | JGI IMG/M metagenome (GOLD analysis project Ga0075120, IMG submission 69792) | Saline lake microbial communities from Ace Lake, Antarctica - Antarctic Ace Lake Metagenome 02UKL | ecosystem: Environmental > Aquatic > Non-marine Saline and Alkaline > Saline | place...
CCACAGCCTTTGTCCAAACCAGGTCACCTTCGAGTAATCAAGTAATATCGACAGAAAATGAGAAATATTATGACTACCGAAAACTGCTTTCAGGCATGTCGCAAAAGAGCCGCACCCAAACGATTCTGGGGAATCAACTGATCCAAATTACTTTAATAATTGGCAATCTGTTAAGCCTATATCCTTAGAACAATTACATTCGTAGCAATAATCAAATCGAACAATTACATAGAGATGGATTTTACCTGTCCCTCGCAATAATTTGTCTTGGCTGAAATCATTAACAATTTTGTTAATTCCTGATGGAGTTCTCGATTATTTCGGACGTTTCGATGGGACCGGACCTTAGTTTACCGGCAAGCCAGGAAATAGTTGATGGAACTGAGCTTGAAAATATCATGAACAATAATGACAGGGAGGAAAAATCATGAGCAAAGCCATTATAATGACCAAAACAGGAGGGCCTGAAGTTCTGGAATGGAAAGATTATGATCCGGGCGCTCCAGGGCATGGCGAGGTTCTGCTGTGCTATGAAGCAGTGGGATTGAACTTTATTGATGTTTATCACAGAACAGGCTTATATCCCCTGCCCTCTCTTCCTGCAATACCGGGCATGGAAGGAAAGATAAATATTAAAGTCAGACAGACCTATCCCCTGGCAAAAGCCGCGCTTGCACACATGGATCTGGAACAGCGGAAAACAAAGGGTTCATCAATCCTCACTGTTTGAACAACCACCCTTTGTAATTGAAAACCTTGCCCTCCGACAGCAGCTTGCTGTCATGAGGAAATCGTTGATTATCATAAGGGGTAACTTAATCCATATTATTGAAAGTCCAGCAAATGCTCTTCAAGAAAGCCATCGAATTCTTAAACAAGGCGGAAGACTGATTATTGCAACTTATACAAATTATGGCATGAAGCTATTCGAAAAAATTAAACTGGGCTTTAGGTTTGCTAAAGGCTGGGGAAATCCGAGGCAATATTAGTTTTTATCCATCCGTTCAGCTTCAGGAAATGAAAGAATTGTCTCAAGCTCCAAATGCGTGCTTTTTTGCTAACTGCGGGGTTTGGGGGTTAGCAGGTATAAAGAGACAATATTGCATGAATAATATACAAACTCAAATTATTGAATTCGATAACTCAAAGCACAGAAAGCAGGTTGTTGATCTTTGGCAAACTGTGTTCAGTTATGAAGCATCACATAATTCACCAGAAGTTGTAATTGATAAGAAGTTACAAAATAATGACGACCTTTTCTTTGTGATACAAAATGACCAAAAAGTCATAGGCACTGTCATGGCTGGATATGATGGCCATAGAGGGTGGATTTATTCAATTGCAGTTCATCCAGAATATCAAAAACAAGGTATTGGCTCCGATTTGCTTTCATTTATTCATGGCCAATTGGAGGAACTTGGATGCTTAAAAATTAATCTCCAAATCATGGAGGGTAACGAAGCAGTGCAGAAATTCTATTTAGCTAATGGATATTCAGTTGAAAAGCGAGTGAGCATGGGCAAAAAACTTTATTGATGCTGAACAACTGCTAACAAATATTTGGAACTGATGGCAATAGAAAAAAAATATACTGGGCGTTATCAGCAGGTATGTAATCGTCCTTGACCTGGTGGGATTGGAATATATTATCAATACTAAATCTCAACAAACCAAATGAACCGAATAAAAGAACAGTAACGTCTCTTACAAATTACCAAAACTATTTTGATCTGGTAGAAAAATGTTGGCCACTTTTTTCTACAGACTCGTTAGACCACATTTCAAAAATCCAACTGTATTATTTACATCAAACAGAAATATTTTAACTTGACATTGATATCAATAGTAGTATCATTTTCATATGAAAAGCATAGCTGAAAAATTACAACAGTTTAAAAATAATTCCAAAGATGTAAAATTTTCAGAATTATGCAAAGTGTGTGGTTTTTATTTTGGAGAAGCCCGACAATCAGGATCAAGTCACATGGTATATAAAATCCCATGGAGTGGCGATCCTCGTGTTAATATTCAGGACTCAAAAGGGAAAGCAAAATCATACCAGGTCAGACAGGTATTAAAAGCTATTGAAAGATTGGAGGTAGAAAGTGGCAATAAAAAATGATCACTATACATATAGAGTAACTTGGTCATCGGACGACGATGAATATGTGGGTTTATGTGCAGAGCTGCCTAGTTTAAGTTGGTTAGCCGAGACCCCGGAATCTGCTTTAAAAGGAATTCGAAATATAGTCGCTGATGTAATTGAAGACATGAAGAGCAACAAAGAGAAAATTCCTGAGCCTATTGCTATTAAAAATTATAGTGGGAAATTTATGGTTCGGGTTCCTCCAGATGTCCATCGTGAACTTGCTATTAAAGCAGCAGAAGCCGGCGTCAGCTTAAACCGCCTCGTTAGCTCTAAATTAAGTTATTAATTTTAAAACAGAGTAAGTGGTCTTCCTCTAAAAAATTAAACGTGGGGAAATTTGCGGAAATTTTTGACAGAGAACAGGAAGTCCAATCGGATGAGTCGCAACTCATGCCCCGGACGGATTAAACCCAAGTTATTATTTTAAACCTGCATTTTTTGTGGATACATTTGTTTTTACATGCGATTTCCCTTGCCACCTCCTTTCTAAAAAGAGGCAATTGTTAATTTTTCAACGGTATTTTTAATATCCAAATCAAATGCTTTTTTTTCATCTTTTCCAAGCCCAAAGCTGCTGAAACGATACTGGTTGTGAAGCCTCAAAAGGTTTTTAAGATTATCGTATATATTTTTGTTGTCAAAATGATGCCCTATTCTCTCAAGCCATGAAAAATAAGTCTCATATGGATACCTTGGAAAGCCTTGTTGAATCAGAGCCTTTTCTATCAAATAAAAAGAAATATCATGGGAGTCTTGTTTTGTATCTTCCCGGGATTTGTCAGACAGCTTGATCCTCTTGATTTTGTTTGATCTTCTAAGTCTGAAAAACAATATCAATCCCAACGGAAGGATAAGCCAGAGGCCATATTGATTCATCAGTTCAGCCCCGGTTTCATGCCGCAATTGGGACAGCTTAAATACCAGAAAAGAAAAAAAATCACTTGTCATTGAGGATTTTATTTTTTTGCTGTCCATCTCCAAAAATCCTGGCAGCGTGGTATCAAAATTTATCCACTGGCCGTTCACAAAGGCTTTTGCCCAGGCATGGGCATCCCTTTGTCTTACAACCAGGTGATTTCCCAGGCGGGAATATTCATGGACCATATACCCCGTGGCATATCGAGCAGGGATCCTGGCCTGTCTTAAAAGAAGTGTGGTTGCCGTGGCAAAAAATTCACAATGTCCTGATTTTGTGTGATTTAAAAAATTTTGCAATGGCGTTTGCCGGTCTTGTTCTCCTTTTAAATCCAGGGAATAGGCATATTCAGTTAAAAAATAGTGTCTAATGGTGTTTAAAATCTCTTGTTCTGACATCTTATCAAGGGCCAGTTCTTCAACTATTTTTACAATTCCGGGCAGTTCATTTTTTGGAACCAGCAAATCCTGATCACAAGGGATTGCATCATATGACAAAATGCCGGTATAGGATACAACACCCTTTATCAGGGAGGGTACGTTTTCTACCCTGATAGACTGCATTGCATTTTTATTGCAGGCACCAGCTTTCATTTCAGATATATTTATGACACCGGAAGGCAGGCTTAAAATCGCATTTTTTCTTGGCGGCATGAAATAGATAGTCATTTTTCTACTGGGGTTTACTAGGGGATTTATCTGCCAGAAGGTTTTATCATGGGTATTTTCAATGGGTTCAAACCCATAGCCTGCATACCAGTTTGAAATTGAAAATCCACTATAGGTGGCAGTGTGAAAAAGGTATGTTTTGCCCGCAATATAATCTTGAAAAGAGACCCTTAAAACAATTTTATCAGATAATTTAAGCTTTCCGATTTCGCCTAAAGCCGTAAAGTTTTTAAACGGGTTATCATTATAATAACCGGCATAATAATCCATCATCCACTGGTTTATTCTCATGCTTGCCAGTCGAATGGTGTTATGCCCGACAAATCCTAAAACAATTGCGATAAAAATACATGAGGCCCATAAAAAAAATGAAACCCGCCTTGACCGGACCTGCCATAATCCCCAGACAAAAAACAAAACCACGCTGGCATAAAATAACGGCCCTTTTGAATTTGCCGTGGCACAAGCAAGGATACAAAAAAGACTATAAAGAAAAGAGATGTCAATTTCTTTAAAATTATTGCCATTGGTTTTCAGTCTTTTTTTTCCAAATATAAAAAAAGATCGGCTGTCTATGGTACCCTTTACACTGAATTCCTGGGCAGCAATAACAGGGGAAAAAACCAATGGGAGCCATTTTAAAATAATCAATATTGCCTTTTGGGCTTCCAGGGTTAATGAAATCACAATAATCCCTGCCAGGAAAATGATACTGACATCAAAGAATTTATTAAAGTCAGAAGGCTTAAATTCAAATCTGGATTTAACCACACGGGAAGATTCAAGTATAGCGGCAAGGCATATAGCTATCCATAGAGTATGCACCTGCCAACCCCAGAATAAAACAATTGTTCCCAAAAAAAATCGAGGTGCTTTCATATCTTACCCAGCGTTTCCTGAATTTGACTGGTTTCCACAACTTTGATATGGGCCATGGCAGTCTTATCCTGAAATATTTTTTCTGCCATTTTTAATTTGTTTTCTGCCAGGACAATGATAAAAATTGGGACCAATGCCTGTTTAAATAATTGATAAACTTTTTTATGACCCTCTTCCCACCCTAAAAAAATGCAGATAGAACTGGAAAATTTTTTCAGGTCAGCCTGTATGGCCGGAGCCAGTTCAAAAATAGTTTTCCCGTCACAAGGCTCAATACATGCCAGAATCTCAAGCATTTTTTTAGAATGTCCAAGCCCCCTGCCCCAGGAAAAAGAGTGGGAGCGATTTCCCACTAACATTAAATCAAAGATGGCTTCATGGGTCTTAAGTGGTGTGATATAAGACGATGCAATGCTGACAGCCGATTCAAAAAGTGCTTCATTGCCTGAACTTAAAATCCTATCCAGGATAATGACATGCCTTACAAAATATTCATCTTCAAATTCTTTGATTACAAGCTCACGGGTTTTGGCAAAGGTTCTCCAGTGAACATTACGCAAAGGGTCACCCGGGCGGTAGTGGCGCAGGGACATAAATTCATCAGAATCCCCGATGGATGAGGCCTGACAAATCCCGCCCCGTTGATATTGCCTTGTGGATATAAGCTGCGGGGTTTCAAGCCGGTATTGTCTTGGAAGCACTAGTATTTTCTGATTTCTTTCAACCCTGTGCAGCCGATTGAAAATACCCAAGGCATCGGGCCTTGCAAAGGTACAGCCTGAAAAATTAATATATCCTCTGGACTCTGGGACAAACAAGGCTTTCACCCTGATGGTTTCTCCGCCAGGCAAAGCCGGCAATTCAATGGGAAAAAACCGCGCCTTCTGATTTTTTTCTATAAGCCACAGCCATCTAAAATACAGGGTTTTCCTGTCCCAGGCATTTCTTTTGTGCTCAAAGGGTTCTTTTTTGGATAACAAAAGCTTAAAAGAAGGCCTGGGATCATGGATCTCTTCATAAAAAATAAGCCCTTTTTGTGTCTTTGATGATAAATTTTTAATTTCTATTTCATAAATGCCTTTATCACCCATGGTTGCATATTCAGGAAGGATACGATTGACTATTACTTTGAGCCTGAACCCAAACAGGCTGTATCCTAAAGAAACCAGCATTATGGAAACACCAAATGCCAGAACCTGGTACAGATTTGTTTTTAAAATATTAAGCCCGAATATTCCCGACAGTATAATGGCTGCAATGATCATCCCACCGGCAGGCGTAAAATGCTGATTGCGCCAATGTCTTACAAGATAAAACAAACTGTATGATTTATATAAAAACCGGGCCAACATAAAAACCTTATACTGGAACTGGAATGGATTTTAAAATATCTTCCACAACAGACCTGGCTGTCATCCCTGAAAAGGTTGACTGGGGGTCCAGTATCAACCTGTGGGCAATTACATACACGGCAATCTCTTGTATATGGTCTGCCGTTATAAAGGCCTGGTTGTCAAAAACTGCCAAAGCCTGTGCCATCTTCATTAATGCAATGGTTGCTCTCGGACTTGCACCAAGGCTGATCTCCGTTTTTTCCCGGGTCATATTAACAAGGTCAACCATATAGAGTTTCAGTTCTTTTGCAATAAATACCTGGCTGACCATGCGGCGCAGCCTTAAAATTTCTTTCAGGGTAACACATGGGTTGATGGTGTTAATGGGATGATTTTCCTGCTGCTCGGTCAATATTGCCACTTCCTGTTCTCTTGCCACATATCCCAGTTTAAGCTGCATGGCAAATCTATCCATCTGGGCTTCAGGAAGGGGATAGGTTCCACTGGATTCAACGGGATTCTGGGTGGCTATAACAAAAAACAGATCTTCCAGATTTAAAATGCTCCCATCAATAGTTACCTGGCTTTCAGCCATGGATTCCAGCAGGGCAGATTGAGTTCTTGGAGATGCCCTGTTTATTTCATCTGCCAGAAGAATATTGGTAAACACCGGTCCTTTGTGAAGTTTAAAAATTTTTTGGGCCGGGTCAAAGATTGAAACTCCCAGAATATCTGAAGGCAAAAGATCCGGTGTAAACTGAATTCGTTTAAAATCTGCATCTATACTTTTAGCTAATGCCTTGGCAAGGGTGGTCTTCCCCGTTCCTGGATTGTCTTCCAAAAGAATATGCCCGTTGCTGGCAAGTCCTGCAAGAATATAACGAATGCACTCTTTCTGGCCTTTGATGACGATTTCTATATTAGCTGCCAGGCGCTTAAAGATCCCATGACCCCATTGACTATTTAACTCTTCCATATGGTTTTCCTTTAAACAAGAATATGTTTTATAATCATTTTTAATTACCATGTTTCAAAGAGCCTGTCACTTATGGAATTTTATGCCTGGCAGTGGAAGGGTGATTGCCTTACGGGAGCATTATGGATCATGGCTTACAAATTCTTGATTACAGTAGCGGTTAAGCCGCCATGGTGTTTAAGCGAAGAATGAGCGAGTTCATGGCGGTCAGTGGAGGTAATCTTACGTGTGACATTCAGGTTACGTGTGACCTTCAGGTTAGAATTTGTTGCTATATCCATCCAGCGGACGTACGGCGATCAGCCTGGAACTGGTTATGCAAAATTTCTTATGGCAAATATCCAGATTTCCGATCCTAATACTTGTAAAAAAATTTAATAATCTGTAAAAAATAGTGATGAGCGATACAATACAGGATATAAGAGATCAGGCCTATTTGACAGAAAGCCAGGTGTTAAAACTCAATTTTATAAATGATTCAAGTCACTATATCTTCCGAAAATATTATAGATCCGGTTTAAGGTCTCACATTTTTGAAATCCTTTTGGCCGAAGATGTCCTCAAAGAGACACACGGAGAAATCACAGAAGGGATACGAATGTTTCCCAGGGCCAACCCAAAAAAAATGTTAAGGATATTACGAAACCGGTTTAAAAACAAAGAAGCAATTTTTCAGGAGATAAAAAAATATCAGTTATTATTAAAATTTTTAGGGCCAGACTTTATTGCAGAATCTGAAGAATTTATTGTTGATTATACGGGGACAGGAAAAAGCCAGATTGTCCTGTGCGGACTCCAGGAATACATAGAAGGCGAAATTTTGGATCCCTGGGGATTAGGTGGTAAAAAATTTTTATTGGACTTGTTTAAATCCTCAACCTGCAGGGATTCCCAACTTGCGGCCAGGGTGAAAAAAGCCCGGGGAAATATAGCCATTTTTGTTAAAAAAATCCGGCAGATGATTAGCGATACGGGATATATTCCTGATCTTGCAGGTTTCGGGAATCTGATATTAACCATTGAGGGAAATTTAAAACTGGTTGACATCAACAATATCGTTGAAATCAAACTTAACAATTCCATTCCCATTGATGACAAGGGATATCCTTCCTGTGATGTGTCTGTTGAAGTTTTGTCGCTTCTTGAAAAAAATATACTTCAAAAAAATATCCAGATGGATGACCCGCTTTACCAGTTTTTTTTATCCCCGGAAAGGAAGATAAAAGTAAAAGCACTTGAAAAACAATTTTACAAGTCTCTTTAAAACCAGCAAAGTTAGCCCAAAAATAAACAAACGCCTTATTCATCTATAAAATCAAGGTTGTATTGATTATGCCGTCTGCCTTTAACCAACACTTCCATGGTATTAATCTGTTCTAAAGATTCCTTTGTAAATGACATGCCAACAGCTTTTATATTTTCATCAATATATTTTTGCTGCTTCATCCCTGGTATGGGGACAATGGAATCATCCTGGGCCAACAGCCATGCCAATGACAATTGTGCAAGGGAAATCTCCATTTCATCAGCCAGTTCTTGAAGCGTGGTTATCAATTTTAAATTTTCTTCCATTGCTTCCGAATCAAAACGTGGCATATTACTGCGATAATCATTGTCTTTCAGATCCAGAGGGCTTTTAATGGTTCCGGTTAAAAATCCCCTGCCCAAAGGACTGAAAGGGATTAATGAAATCTCAAGATCCCGGCATGCGGGCAAAATAGTTTTTTCTATATCCCTTTGCCATAAAGAGTATTCAGACTGCAGAGCTGTTATCGGATGAATAGCAGAGGCTTTTTTAAGGGTTGACGCAGAGACTTCTGAAAGCCCAAGATAACGAACCTTGCCCTGGTGGATGAGATCTGCCATGGCACCAATTGTCTCGTCAATGGGGACATCAGGATCTAAACGGTGAAAATAGTAAAGGTCAATTTCATCAATATTCAGTCGCATCAGGCTTTTTTCGCAGGCCTTGAAAACATAATCGGGCCTGCCGTTTACCCTTACATTACCATTTTCATCACCCACAAATCCAAATTTTGTTGCCACCACGGCTTCATGCCGTCTTTTTTTTAATATTTTTGCGATAAGGCTTTCATTGTGGCCATTTCCATAGACATCGGCTGTGTCCAGAAAATTAATCCCATGATCAAGACAATGATTTATGGTGGCAAGGGATTCTTTTTCATCTGCCCTGCCATAGGTATGTGACATTCCCCAGCATCCCAATCCTATTGATGATACTTCCAGATGGTTTTTACCCAAAATACGTTTTTGCATGGAGTTCCTTTTTCAACAAACGTTCGAAATAATCTTCCCCAAGGAAAGATTTCATTCCCCAATTATTTTGACCAGAACACGTTTTTTCCGTCTACCGTCAAATTCACCATAAAAAATCTGTTCCCATGTACCAAAATCAAGCTTTCCTCCTGTGATTGCAACAACACTTTCCCTACCCATGATCTGTCTTTTCATATGGGCATCTGCATTGTCTTCACCAACATTGTGTTTGTATTGAGAAACGGGCGCATGGGGAGCTAATTTTTCAAGCCAGAGATCATAATCATGGTGTAATCCTGATTCATCATCATTAATAAATACAGAGGCTGTGATGTGCATTGCGTTTATTAACACAAGCCCTTCAGTTACTTGGCTTTCGTTAATGCAGTTTTGAATGTCAGATGTGATATTGATAAAAGCCCTTCTTGTTGGAATTTCAAACCATAGTTCTTTTCTGTATGTTTTCATAGAATGAATCCTCTATTTTGTTAATTGACAATGAAAATAAAACATATCAAAAAATAATTATCAAAAAATGGGTATGAATCTATAACACATTTTTGTTTCAGATTCAAAATTCAAATCAACTTAACGTTTGGTTTTGTTTTATAGGCTAAATTTAACAAATTTTGATTTGATTCATCCTGTTCAATCGTTGTTTTGCAATGCTTCTTATTTATCCATCCAATGGCAACAATTGAATCAGAATATATTAATTTTTTTAACCGTGGAAAAAGACATTATTATTTTAGACTTGTAAGCCCAAAGGATTTTGATTATAGGTATAATCCCAAAAAAGGCTAAAAAGCAGCACGACTTTGTGGCTAAAAAAAAAATTACCAAAAATTATTTAAAAAGGAGTTGTATTTGTCTACCAATCAGGCGCAGGAAAAAGCGACGTTGTTTATCTCGACTATTACATCATTTATGGGGCCGTTTATTATTTCGTCTGTCAATGTCGCACTGCCAGCTATCCAGAAAGAATTTAATGCTGATGCAGTTCAGCTCAGTTGGATAACGACTTCCCTCCTGCTTGCAACTGCAATGATTCTATTGCCGGCGGGCAGGATTGGAGATATTCATGGGCGCAAGCGAGTGTTTGAATGGGGGCTTGCCCTTTTTATCTTAGCATCTGTTCTTGCTGGCCTTTCAAACTCTGTTGGTATGCTGATTTTTTTTCGAGTGCTTCAAGGGATAGCATCTGCAATGTTCACAGCAACAGGCATCGCTATTTTAACCTCAGTATTTCCGCCACAAAAAAGAGGACGAGTGATGGGAATTTATGTTTCTGCCGTTTATATCGGTTTGTCAGCGGGTCCTTTTGTAGGCGGCATAGTCACCCATCACATAGGTTGGCGAAGCCTGTTTTTTTTGGTAGCTCCATTCGGTATCCTATCATTTTATATCACCTCAAAATATCTGAAGGGAGAATGGGCTGATGCAAAAGGAGAAGCATTTGATGTGGTTGGTAGTATCCTTTATTGCATTGCCATCCTATCACTGGTATACGGTGCCTCTGTCCTGCCTGATATCAAAGCGGCCTTTCTCATAATTATAGGCCTTTTGTGCCTGGGATTTTTCATATGGTTTGAGCTGCGCGTTAAATTCCCGGTTGTTGATATCAGTCTTTTTCGCAAAAATAAACTGTTCACATTCTCAAGCCTGGCTGCGCTGATCAATTATTCTGCAACATTTGCGGTTGCATTCCTGCTGAGTCTTTATCTACAATATATCAAGGGCATGACCCCACAGACAGCAGGTATTGTCTTATTTGCCCAGCCAGTTATGATGGCGGTTTTTTCCCCTATAGCCGGTCGGTTGTCAGACCGTATAGAACCCAGGAAAATAGCCACCTTGGGCATGGCGATAACAGCCATAGGGCTGTTTCTTTTTATTTTTATAGACCGGACAACATCGATTCCCTATATTATTGGAACCCTGATTATCCTTGGATTCGGATTTGCCTTGTTTTCGTCTCCCAATATGAGCGCTATCATGGGATCTGTTGAAAAACGATTTTTAGGTATTGCGTCGGGCACTGTAGGAACAATGAGGCTGCTGGGGCAGATGACCAGTATGGCGGTTGCCATGGTTGTTTTTTCAGTTTTTATCGGGCACGAGGAAATAACACCGACAAATTATGATCTGTTTTTACACAGCGTACGAGTCTGCTTTACCATTTCATCTATTCTCTGTGTCGTGGGGATCTTTTTTTCTTTTTTCCGGGGGAAAGGTTGACACTTATTATCCTAATGGTAACAGGCATAAGACTTTCATGCCATGAATTATTTTTCAGGTTTTATGTCTTTACCAATTGAAAAGGCATTTCCGAGCTTATTCCCGATACCATGATACGTGCTGCAGGATGGTGCATAAATGATCGGTTTCACTTTCTCGATATCCGGCAGTCCATCCGCATTCAGCACAGACTCATCCGCCTTAACATCAATAATTTCACCAATAAACTGTGTGTGTAATCCTATCTCAAAAGTATGAATAAGTTTACATTCCAGTATCAAAGAAAATTCTTTAATGTAGGGTGCATTGACCACATCACTTTTTACTGGTGTAAGACCTGTGGTCTTGAATTTATCCTCAGTTTTTCCTGTTGCCATACCCAGGTAATCCGCTTCTTTAATATATTTCTGGGATGGAATGTTCAAAGTGAATGCCTTGCTTTGAACAATACAATTATAACTGTAAGTGGCTTTACGCAGTGACACAGTTACGCATGGCGGCTTGGAACAACAAATTCCACCCCAGGCGGCTGTCATGGCATTGGCTTTTCCATCTTTATCGTATGTAGCCACTATAAGGACCGGTGCGGGATAAACGATGGTTTTGGGACCCATTGATTTTTTCATTTTCAAATTTCTCCTCGTTCTCTCTGGCTTTCTTCTGACCAAAAAATATCTATTTTTGCCATATTTCATAACCTTTTTGTAAACCTCTGACTTACCTTGGTTAAAGGATCACTATGCCAAAAAAATTAAATTTATTGCCGTGCTGCAGTGGCATAACGTTGAATAACCGTTTCAACCGATTCAACGCTCTCTATACGGCTGACACTTTTACCTGCCTGAAAAAAATCCTTATAACTTATACCTTTAAGTGAGGCTTCTTTAAGCTGCCATATAGATTTCAGTGTATAAAACATACGCATATAATGTTTGCCTTTAGGATGTCTTAAAAGCTTTTTAGCCAGCCAATTAGCCTTGGTACCTGTCTTTTCAATATAAGGTGTTTTAATCACAGCCACAGGTACACCCGAAATTTTATCGGTGAGAACAATGTCATCTTCATGAGCATCAACAATTGCCATTTTATAATCTTTGTGTGCCCGGCATTCCGTTGTGGCAATAAAGCGTGTACTTGCTGGGTTATTTTTAAAAACCGTTCAACCACTGGATCAAAATCAAAAATTATATGTGGCGAGGAGTAATTCATGCTTATTTCTGCTCCCCCTCCCTTGTACAATAAGCCTTTCCCTGGTCTGTCAATCGATATTGCTGTAGACGGCTGTTGGGTTTTTCAGGAATGGTCATTTCAATTAATTTCATCTCAAGAAGCCGTTTAATTTGTTTTTTTAATTCACCGGAAACTGTTCTGTGTCCAAGCTCAGAAGATAGCTGAGCTTTGCCCCCTTCTTTTTTAGAAAGTAGTTTGATAACTTTAACAGCAAGCGGTGTTTCTATCTTTGACTCGGGCCGTGACTCGGGCCGTGACTCGGGCCGTGACCCTGCTGGTTCAAGTTCAAATTGTCCGTTTGTATCTGCTGTATCCTCATTGTTAAGCGGAATTGTTAATTTAAAGCCGTGAATTGTTTCTTTGAAAACAGGTGTAGCACCGTTGGCGTAGAGAGGCAGATATTTGTTGATATTGCGGACGCCAGATCCAAGCTCATCAAAACGACCGAGTTGGATCATAAACTTGCAGATAGTTGGATTTTTGGAGAATGGGCGTAAATTTTCCAAAGTGATTTCATCAAAATGCTGCTGTACAGTCGGGTTGTCAAGGATCACCCTGTTTTTATAAATAAGTAACCGGGCTGGGGCCGCACTGGTATACTCCCTATGGGAAACGATATTTGAAACAGCTTCACGGAAAATTTTATCACGCAGACTTATACGCATGTCACCTTCAAGATAAAAAGGGTCATTAAGGTGTTTTCCCACAAAACCCATCATCTGATCATAGGCATCAATCAGGTTGGTCCTGATTGTCAGGCGGTCATCATAACGGTCCTCATTTTCACGGCGTAGCAGGCAGTCAAATTTGTAAGCAGGAACGGCCTGCTGAATAGCTATATCATTACCAAACATGAGAATACCGGCAAGTGAGAGGGTCTGTTTTCCGGTTTCAGTATCAGTAGTATAAAATCCGGCTATTTTTAATAGCTCTTCATTGGTTAAATCTGCCCATGGGTGCTGCGAGTTGTAAGAGCGCATGAGCCTGCGTGCCCTGTCAAAAATATCAGGGCGTAAGTCATCTATTCCGGCAAAACGTATGGATCTTTGTTCTGTGAATATACCCAGCTTCCGATTAATAAGTCCTGCCAGTTGATGTGTGCCCTGTATCCGGTAATCTCCATCCTCACTGCGTAAAAATATTTCATTTTTATGTTTATGAATCTGAGAACTTAAAGGGACTTGAATGACAATGATGCTTTTTCTATCAATTTTAATTTCATAGGGAAACAGCAGGTAGGGAAGATCAATTTTTTGCTGATTATTAGAAAGATTGGCAATATCGCTTTTTAACTGGGAAACCGCTTTCGGATCAACACCCACAATGCTACCGTTGTCAGAAACGCCAAGAAAGATCATTCCACCATCCGTATTGAGAAAGGCACAGACCGTGTCAAAAAGATTATCGGGCAAATGGCTGCCTGCTTTCTTAAATTCAGTATGCAGGCCTTCGCCATGGGCAATAATATCAAGCAGGTGTTTAATGTTCATAACCCGGACCTCGCCTTAAATTTAAGTAATTCATGCCACCCCCTCCTGGAAACAGCAAACAGTTCATCTTTTTTTGTAAAACCTGAAACAATAAGATTTCCAATTTCATCATGATCAAACCACTGTAAGCAATAAATATTATTCATAAAAGATTATAGGTAAAAATGTCTCTACTTTTACAATTCAAATATCTCCAATGCTTTTGTCACTAACTGCCCTGTTCGGACTTTAATATTTTCTTTCCCCCAAATTCCAATATCTTTAATTCCATCATTTAGAGTAAGTCCGTTTTTAAAGCCAATAAATTTTCCATCTTTTGATTTTCTGTTTTGTTTTTTATCCAAAGACATATTGCTCAGTTGAGAATTGTAACCAGTCAAAGTAAGGTTACCAAGCTCATGAACGTATTGTTTCCTTATTAAATTTGCTCTTTCCCTATCACCGTCAGCAACCATGTCGACCCAGTGTTGTGGAATATTTTCACCTTGGGGGAATATGTGCTCAACAGTCCATACAAATAATTTTTTATTACGTGCATAAAAATTTACATATATTTCCTTAGTTTCTGATTGGGCGAGTTCTATTGAAGATAATATGTATCGGGTGGCGCCTATATTTTCTTCATACAAATCCCCTTTTAATTTTTCTTCAAACAGATCATCAGAAGCTGGTTTGCCACAAGTTAACAATATATCTTTAATTTTTTCATATAAATAAATTGCCAATTCATTGGCCTCTTTAATGATGTCCATAAAATAATTGGTTAAATCAATTAATGATTGCAAATCAACCATATGTTTTTCTTTGAAGTTGATACTACAATCAGTTCCACATAAATTTATTAATAATTGAAGATCAGTTACTGCTCCTTCTTTTTTTGTTTTCTGGGTCTGCGATAATATTTGATCAAAAACATTGTCGGTCTTAATAGATCCATGGCGCCATTGAGCAAAATGGAGTGGGCAAAAGCTCAAAGCATTAGCATAATTATCAACAGCACGAGCATATTTTCTTTCAACGATATGACCAACAATAAAAAAAGGTTTGCCATTTCGCTGCGGGAAAGTTCTGCCGCATATTTCTTACCATACTTATATAAAATTTTCGATATTATATATTTTTTAATCACAATCTAAAAAAAAATCATAACCCATCGCTTTCAAACTCATATAAATTATTTTTATCCAACTATCCAAAGGATTAAAACTGCAAATCCACCAAGAGTCGAAAATGTCAGGATTATGGTGCTTAAACAACCTGTATTATTTTTCTTTTTTTCAAGTTCCTTTTCTGTCTCTTCATATATAATGTAATCAAGGACTTCATCATCACTGAAAATCTTGTCATCTTTTTCAAAAAAATCGTTATCTCCCATGAGGCACCTCTTAGAATTCATTATATAAAATTTTAAAAAACTTAAATTACATGAATCCTGCTGTTATACTTTTTATCATATCGTATATTGTCTTCTGTTTGAAAATCTCTGCATTCTTGAATTTGGCTTATCACTATCCAATTTAGCAAATACAGACATATGGGGAACCTGATCCTCATGACAGAGGGTGAAACCTGTGATTTTGTTTGTCTCAAGGCGGCAGTCTATACCCTCACCAACGGATTTTTGTTTTTCAATACTGGCTTTTGATATCTCTTTAATAAACTTTGTCACCTCACTTTTCAATACTTTAAACTCTTTTTCTTTTTCAAACCAGTCAATGGCATCAAGCGCATAGCTGCCAATCAGTTTTTTAAAAACAGATAAAAAAGTTTCAGGTTTTCCAAAGCAATCCATCCCGGCTACCTTACCATTGATCATAAATACGGCACCAATTTGAGACTGTGTCTTGCTGAAACCATCTATATATTCCTTGAGCACTGGTTTTTCCTTTTCATATATTTCGCTCATGGCCATGCTGGGAGAGGGTGCATTGTGTCTTCTTGCTTTTTGTGAAATTTCTTCCCACAGGGCGCCCTGGTCAGATCTGAAGTTGCCTTCTTCACGTACTGAATAATTTACATGCTGTGATTTCATGGCCCTTAAATTAGAAGACATCATTCTATCTTCTGTTGAAAAAGCTGGCGATTTGTATGACCAGCGCCCCTGTTCCACACAGCTTACCGGAATAATAATTGTGGAATCTGCCGGCACCAGGATGGTTGTATTCACGATCCTGTTCTGTTTGGCACCGACAAGCTCTTCCCCATCCAAAATAAGGACCATTGTTGATGATTTGTTTATTACCCTGAGCTCAGGAACTGAACCTTCTTTGGCAACTTCAAGGATTTCAATACTTTTTTTATCCAATGCTTCATCCAGGGTGCAGTAGTTGAATGTAACACGATAATTAGAAAGAAGCGGGTACATTGAAAGGTTTTTAAAAGATTGTTTCCTGCCGATTTTAAGCTGTCCCAAAAAATCTGTAATAATTTTTTCCATGACTTTTTTTCCTCCTTCTGATTGATATTACCAATCTTATAGCATCATGGTTTGTCAGATCCGGTCACAGCACCAATCTTTTTTTAATAATTTGATAAAGTGTTGAAATAAGGTTGAAATGTTTTGTCCAAAATGGTTTATTGTCAAAGATTGCCCGGAATAATCATTATATGGAGTCATCTTATGGCACGTGGTGAGCAATTAGGACGGCAATGGACAATTCTTCAAATATTAATTTCTTCTAAAACAGGCAAATCTGTCGCTGATATTGCTGAGAAAATAAATTGTCATACCCGAACTGTTTATCGAGATCTTGAAGCTCTTCAATTGGCTGGTTTCCCGATTTATGATGAAAAACAAAATGGTAAAAGCGTGTGGTTGATCCTGGATTCCGGGAAAAAAATATCAATGCCCTTATCCCTGCCTGAACTTATGGCGCTTTATTTTAGCCGGGATCTGCTGAATGTTTTAAAACATACGATTTTCCATGATTCTCTTAAATCGCTTTTCAGTAAAATTAAAACAAATCTTCCAAAAGGATATATGGCCTTTCTTGAACAGTTTGAAAAAAATTTAAAGGTCGGGCAGCAGCCATACAAATATCATACGGAATTAAACAAAACATTAAATACAATCAATGAAGCCATAGAAAAAAACAAATGCATTGATATTACATATTTTGTATTGAGCCGGAATAAAGAGACTGACCGCCGGGTCGCACCGTATAATATCTGGTATTCAAAGGGGACATTTTATATTATAGGCCTTTGCCAGATGCGGGATAAAATAAGGGCATTTGCCTGTGACCGGATAAAGACTATTGATATTACCGATGAATCTTTCATTATACCTGACAGCTTTAAAATTGATGATTATATAAAATTAAGTTTTGGCGTATTCCATGGAGAAACGACTAAAGTAAAAATCTGGTTTTCACCGGAAGCAGCAGGATATATTAAAGAAAAAAAATGGCATGACTCCCAGGAAATTTTTGATACGGAGGATGGCTCGATTATATTTAAGGCTGAGGTTGCAGGAATTCATGATATTAAATTCTGGGTTATGAGCTGGGGAGCCAAAGCTAAGGTGATTGAACCAGAGTCGTTAAGGAGAGAAATTAAGTCAGAGGTTGATTCTCTGATGAAATTGTATAGCTGAGCATTTGTTTTCAACAATCTCCCAGATGCTTTTTGCACTTTTAAGGAAATGTCGATTAATAAAACCAGGTCATGCATACGGAAAGACCTCTGCTTCAAAGGTTTTGGCAGATTATTAAAGATAGACTCTGTCTGTTTAACAAAATTGTTAAACAGCACCTCTGCCTCCTTGAAGACAATAGAGCCTCTATCCTGTCTAACCCCTATAGAATGAAGTTTTGACAGCAATTTGAGCCCTCTTTCAAGGGGGGTTTTGCCCTTGCATCATCAAAAACATCTGCTGCCGGTTTTGCCTTGATATTTCCTGACTTAAATGCCTGCAACCGCCTGGAAGCCTCTTTCATCCATAGCTGCTCCAGATCTTTTTCATCAAGTTCATCAAGATCGTCAATAAGAGCCTTGATCAACATGGCTCGCTCTTTTAAGGTAAGGTGTTTTGCCTGCTGTTGGCATTTTTCCAGTGCTGTCGGCATGATTTTTCTCCTTTTATATTCGTTCATCTATTGATTGGTCCAGTACTATTTTTATTCTATCATATTCTTCAAGACATTTCCTCTTTGACATGAATTCTCCAAAAGCTGCTTCTTCTTTTCTTTTCAAACAGGAAAGGTATCAAGGATAGAAGCAAAGGCATCCCTGGAAAGTTTGTAAAGATGAGCTATATAGGCATCAATTTCAGTTCTTATGGATTCATATCTTCATGGATGATTCCTAATTAATTTATTTTAGTCTCAATAATCATAATCCTCCCCATCGCAAGGTATTTATTGAAGAGCAGTTCGCCGTATCCAAAGTTTCAAAGGAAAGTCAAAAAAACATACCAAATATATTCCTTTTGGGGCATGAATCTTATGTGATGGCTATGTAACTGGTATAAGATTTAAACAGATAAATTTATTTGGCATAATTTTGTATAACTTGTATTTATAAGTGTTTGATGCAATTTTTAGATTGTTTTTTTTATGTAATTGTAATGTGACTGATATATTCAAACTGATGATTTTTGGTAAGGCAAGGCAAACCCTTGCTATCATATTCATAAACTTTTTAAGGAGCTGTTGCTTTCTGTATAAGTGATATCATCATATCAGTTAGTGATGGTCGGTTCTTAATCGTTCCGGAAACACCCTTTTCTTTGTATATGCGGACGATTTCAAACCCTTTGGCTTTGGCGTAATCATTGATGGCTTTTTCCTGTCTTGCAAATCCATCACCGTTTATCTGACCTTTTCCTGACACCCTGATATATCCATCCATATGCTTTTTCCATGAGACCCCCCCTTATGTTTAATTTTATTTTACGGGAACAGGTTTATGGAGTGAATAAAAAAACTGTTGCTATTCTGTATATATATAGTGAGTGTATTCTGGAAGGATGCCCGGAAATAATGCCCTGGTTCATATATTTGAATGGAAAGTTATATTCTGGAAAAACTGAAGATACCAGATATATGCTTTTTCAAATATAGTTGAATATCTATTTACAACAAGAATTGATCTTGATACTGAATGAGAAATCTAAATTTTAAACGTTTTAGGTCGGATATCATTCAAATTTACAAAATATGTGGCCCGTTGATCAATTTGTTAATTTTAGAAAATGAGCATTGCTGGAGAAAATAATATGCCATACACGGGCGGTCCCTTAAATGAGCTAAATGGGAAAATGGGTATTTCTGCGCCGATTAGAAGTGTCCCTGTAATGAAATTAATAAAAAACCATCGACCAAAGAGCAAACATGAATTGGTTGATTTAATTCGTGATCATTATACTAAAAACTGTGCGTGTGGAATTAGAAGTCAAGGAACCATCGAAGATTTTGGAAGAAATTTATATAAAGCACAACTCAAATATTGGGGTAAGTATCAATATTCATTAAGAGATTGCATTCAATGGGAATACGATTTGTTTGTTATTCAATCCTTAAAAGGAAGTCTTATTGAAAAAAAAGCTTTACAACTTTTAACTCAGAATTTGCCTAATTGTTCAATAGAAGAGGCAGAGGGGTATTTAGATGAAGAGCTGAGGATTGACCTCGTAGTAAAAACTGGTAGCCGAGTGGATTGTGGGATACAAGTAAAACCAAATACATTCAATCATATGAGATCCGAAGTTATATCATTTAATACAAGTGCAAATAAAAAATGGGACAACCCTGTATTTTATTTATTTTATGATGATAATGAAGATTTTATAAATATTGATACGGTAGTTAATAAAATAATTGAATTATAGTTAATAGGATTAAGGTCCAGACAAACCATTAACCTTTTTTCAAGGAGTGATCCAGTATGCCAAAATTTAAAATTAAAAATCACAACCTAATTGGTGACCTTGTAGGTGATTCTCCTGAATTTCCCAAATACACAACTCAATTAATGAATTTAGCCAATCAAAATTCCCAAGGCACAAGACCAAAGGTAGTTGGTCAAATGTCAGAATTAATAAAGGAATTTGACGGCAAAAAATATAATGATTGGGTTGACTGGTATTTGGAAAAACATCCTACAGCAATAAATGATTCCACCGAAAAAGTTTATGATATGGTCCAGAAACTCAAGCAAGCGATTGAATTTATTAACAGAGACATGGTTGAAAAGTGGGCCAAAGACTTGATCCTATCTAAAACCTTTGTTGGATTATGCTTCCAAGAAAGTATTCTTATTCAAATTGCAGCGATTAAAAACACAAACTATCGTTTGGCTACACCGTCTGAAGAATCAAATGGGATTGATGGATTTATCGGTGATACCCCTATGTCAATTAAGCCTATAACTTATAAAACAAAAAACATGTTACAGGAAGAAATTGATGCCACCCTAATCTTCTACGATAAAAAGAAAGATGGCATCAATGTTGTGTATGATTTCTAAAAAAGAGAGGGTTGACTATTAGGACCTTTCTTTAATCCTTCTATTGAATCATTTGTGTTATTTGTGCTTTTGAAAAACTCTGACCAGTCTTTACAGAATCCTTGCTGAGGCTCAGTAGAGTATTCTACTTTAACAGTATTTCCATCCGATTCTTCGATGCCAATAGGATTATTGATTAAAAGCTCCCTTTCTTGAGTTGTCATAACGGGAAATCCATAGTGAATATTTTCGTGTTTTAATTTGCCTTTAGATTCCATTCGCTGATGAACGAATTCAATATGATTAGCCAATCTTTGGTGAATTAATTCTTTGGAGGTTTTGAGAAACGTATTTTGAAAACGGTTGTTTATATCTTGAAGAGTGCTATCAATCTCATAGCCTACACTGTTCCTACCGGAGGCCATAGCTGCAATTGTAGTTGTTCCCATTCCCAAAAAGGGATCAACGATCAAGTCTCCTTTAGCGGAATACATATTTATCAGTCTGTATACAAGTTCAAAAGGATAGGCTGCACTTCGCTTTCGAGTCTCTTTGTTATTTAAAGCCTGAGGGGTACCTTTTATATCAAACCAAACATCAGAAAACCACAAATTGCGCTCCTCCCAGAAAAGAGCACTCCCTCTTCTGTTGGACTTGTCTTCTTCCTTTTTAAATACCCTTTTGGGACCTTTTCTTAAAATCAGCACATATTCGTGCTCTAAAGTCACATATGCTCCAGCGGGTAACATTCCTGAACCCATAAATTTATTCGGAGCATTAGTTTGTTTCCTCCACAAAACACATGGTAGGGAAGAAAAACCTATTTCTTGGGCATACTTAAGTATTCGAGCATGATTGGTATATAAGGCGAAATTTCCATTAATAGTTCTTGTAGCATCACCTATATTAATACAAGCAAAGCCTCCCGATTTAAGAACCCTATAAGCTTCTTTCCATGTTTCATCAAGCAACCTATGCATTAGTTCATAAGCAGCAGAGACATTACCATTATCCAATTTTTCTCTTATTTCAGGGTTCTGTTGTGAAAACATATCATCCCACATTTCAATCATGGGATATGGTGGTGATGTCACTAATAAATCTACACTTTCATCTGAAAGTTCTTTCATGTTTTTTGAATCAGAAAATATCGTTTTGTGCTTTGTTTTCATAACTCCCCTCTTTTTTATCATCAATTTCAGAAAGCCCTCTTAACATTTATATGTATTCGAGTAAACACTCACTTTTTTTCAAACATTTATTCCAATGGAACCGTTGAATTAGTTAATAGCATTTCTTTTAAGCCGGGTTGATTTTAGGTTGTGTACTTTCAATAGAAGCCACCATTTTTTTACTTTGTCTATTATAAGCGTCTTCTATTATTTCCTCACAAGATCGAAACAATTCATTGTTTTGTAATTTGTGTATTTCACGTAAACGCATTTCAGTTATTGTATTTTTTTCAAGTGTTGAGTCTGTTAAGATATGTAAAATCTCTAAGTTACTTTTTCTTAGGTTTCTGCATACTAATATTGTCCGATGGCACATAACTGGATCTTTTTCAGCACACATTATAGCAATACGTAATGTTTTAGCTCCTTCTTTAAGTCGAGAAAGACCTTCTTGAAAAAAAGAAGCTTGAGCAAGTTTAGCAAAATCTACATAATTATTTGTGTAATATTTTGAATCCTGAGGGCGAGCGCCTAATAAATCTCCCAAAAAAATATATTTGATATTAAACTTTAAAAGGGTTTTACTGATACAATCTTTATTGAAATGAGGGACATATTTACTGTATGGAAACTGACGAACATCTGCAATTACATTTATTGAATGGTCAGTAAGAAGTTTTATAAAACGGTCATTTTCATAATTTGAGTGCCCTATAGTAAAAATTTTATTTTGATAATTCATAGGTGTGTAAGTGTTAACCTTTTATATTGTTCTATAATTTCCGCCGCCGCTAAACTTCTATGGCATTTGTCGGCTTTTGGTTCAGAGCATAATAAGCATAGATTGTCATAATGTGAATAAGATTTGATAAAATTATGTACAGCATTTCTACTTCTTAAAAGCTCAATATATTTTTTTTTATATGTTTTAAAATCCCAATCTGAATGATAAGCTTTTCTTAATATTTTTGTGGGTGCGAAATCAATTAAGTGGGTAAATTGTATATTAAATAATGATAAAAAAAATTTAA
>Ga0075120_10001017_pt1 | contig 22799 bp, 20 predicted proteins | sample AntAceMetag02UKL_FD_69792 | JGI IMG/M metagenome (GOLD analysis project Ga0075120, IMG submission 69792) | Saline lake microbial communities from Ace Lake, Antarctica - Antarctic Ace Lake Metagenome 02UKL | ecosystem: Environmental > Aquatic > Non-marine Saline and Alkaline > Saline | place...
GTTATTTCGATTAATTTATTGAAAATAAATTTTTTGGTTCTCATTTATCTTTATCCATAGTTTTTAGAATATCAATTGTTTTTTTTCACCATGCATAACGACCAGATATTGCCGATGCCGTCTACTTTTTCCACCCATCCATTAAACCTGTCTTTGAAAACAGCTTCTAAAATATGCGGATTATATAAAGGGATATACGGAAGATCCTCCATGAGAATTTTCTGCATTTCCCAGATTAATTTTTTTCGTTCTTTTTCATCAATAACACCTAACTGCTTTTTAGCAATCTTATCAAAATCAGGATTTTTATATCCGCTCATGTTCCAGCCCCTGGGCTTATCGTTTTTTGAATAGAAAAATGTCCTTAGATAATCCGGATCAAGATTAAGCTTGCCATACCCTAAAATAAAGGCATCGAAATCATGTTTTCCTTTTACCCTGTCCAATAGTGAGTTAAAGGACATGGGCCTTGCAAAGGCCGGCATACCCAGTTTTCTGATCCATTCCTGGATCATCATACCGGCAAAGGCCCTTTTGGGGTCATAATCAGCAGGAGGAGTGAGGATCACAAAATTTTCCATTGATTTTCCATCGGGAAGACGAATCCCCTGCCCCTCAACAATTCCATTCTCAGATATCACAGGTTCTTTGTCCCATGTATAACCTGCTTTTTTAAGCATCTCATGGGCTGTTTTAAATCGTTCTTCATTTTTTAACCCTATACCATATTGGCGGACATCTGGATTGTGCCAGAATGTATTTCCCGAGGGTATAATAGAGCGCATGGATGAACCATAATTTTGAAGAATTCTTGTAATGATGAATTCTTTGTTAATAATGGTGGCAATTGCCTGTCGTAAAATTTTATCATCAAAAGGGGGTTTTCTTAGGTTAAATCCCAGGTAATACAAAGCGCTTTTTTTATTCAGAAATACTTCAATATCGGGTTGTGCTTCCAGATCTTTTATGTACCCGGGCTGGATTTCCCACCAGAACATGTCTATATCACCCTTTTTAAGGGCTAATATTGCAACATCACTGGTCCCGTATATTTTAAAAAGAATGCTGTCCACATAAGGTCCGAGAATATAATCGCCAATTTTTTTCCCCGTACCAAAAAAATAAGGGTTCTTTTTCATGTAAACATAGGCCCCTTTTTTGTATTCAGCCAGCATAAAAGGGCCTGTACCCAGCGGTTTTTCAATGATATGATTCTGCAGGGCACGCAAAGGTTTTTCTGTTTTTTTGGCCTTGACTGCAATTTGTTCCCATTCTTTTTTCGATACAATAGGAGTGGTTAATACCCGGGAAAGAAAAATTGCAGATGGCTTTTTTAAATAGAAAATAAGTGTGTGTTCATCAATGACATCAAGCTTCTTTATCTCCTTCCATTTACTGGCATACCCGGGGATTTGAAAATCAAGAAACAATTTTCTGGTAAATACAACATCATCAGATGTAAAGTCTGTTCCATCAGACCATTTTGCAGCCCTTAATTTTATGGTATAGGACAATTCTTCTTTGTTAAAGACAGGGTCTTTTTGGGCAAGCCAGGGGATTATTTTTAATGTTTTGGGATCTCGAGTATACAAAGGCTGGTAAATCTGGGAGAGTATTTTGCGTGAGTTGCCATCACTTGCAAGCCATACATTCAATGACTTGGGTTCTTCAGGCAACCCTATTTTAAGCAGTGCTGCTTCCTCTTTTTTCTGACAGGATAAAATCGTGCCTAAAATTAATATCACAAGCCCGGTAAATAAGATTTGTTTTAAACTGCTTTTAAATAATCTATTCAGGCTCTTTTTGGAGCTCATTTTGCAGGACCTTTAAATCTGTTGCTCAATAAAATCAATGACATTGACTTCCAGTTTTACATTATCCAATTGATTAATTCGTGGTATGCCCCCGGGGCTAACACAGTTAATCTCAACAAGTTTGTCACCGATAATATCAATCCCGACAAAATACAAACCATCCTTTATTAACTGATCTTTCAAGGTTTCACATATTTCCCGTTCTTTGTGGGTGATTTCATGTTTAAATACCTTTGCACCGGCATGGACATTTGTCCTGAAGTCACCATGGAGCGATTTTCTGCCCATTGCTCCTAATATCTCCCCGTTTAAAAGCAGAATTCTGACATCTCCATCATATTTGACACCTTCTAAATATTCCTGCACCAGGGTAGGGCGACGTTCCGGATAGGGTTTGCTTGAACCAATATAATAATTGATCAATGAATTCAGATTTTCCTGATCCCGGTTGCTCACCTTGATAACGCCGTGTCCTCCGTGTCCATGAAGGGGTTTTATCACCATGTCTCCGCCAAAAGTATCAATGATTTTTCTGATTCTGTAGGGATCTCTGGAAATATGCGTTTCAGGGATAATATTTGGAAAGTTCAATGCGTAGACCTTACTATTACCCTTTATTTGTCCCATTGTATCGTTGACCATGAAAATCTTGTCGCTGACGGGACCTAAGAATTCCATGACCTGATAACTTATTGGGGGGTCTTTTCGTAAAAACAGGGCATCCAGATCTGTAACGGTTTCAAATATCAGGTCGTCCTTGTTGAGACATTCAATAAGCAACTGCCAATAATCTTTAATGGCAAGGCCAGGTTTGACCGATATATTTCGCATCCTTGCAACAACTTCATTCCCACGGATATAGACATCGTGGGGTTCCAGAAAAAATACGGTATGTCCCCTCTGGTTGCATTCATACATCAGATAACTTGTGGTTTCCAATACTGGATCGATCTTTCTTAGATCATCCATTAAAAAGGCAATTTTCATGATTGCTTGTTTAAATCCTCCCAGTACTATATATATTGAAAGCTTAAGGTTGATAATGTATCATAACAAAACAATGAAAGCCATGAATAAAAAAACTGTCCTGATCGTCACCCCGCCGCTGACAAGCCCTGCCATTCCCTCTTTTACCGGCGCCTTTGCAGCCGGATATTTTTTGCGCGAAGCCATTGATGCCGTAATATACGATGCCAACCTTGAATTTTTTGCGGATCATGTTTTTTCAACAGATTTTTTCAAGTCAGAATCATTTTATGATCCTGAAAAATATCTTATAGCCAGAAACCAGATAGATGATTTATTATTGTTGTACTCTGCTGCTTTTTATCCCTCCAGAATCAGATGGAGTTTTTTGCCCGGCAGTGTTATTGATGAAAGTCAAAACCCGTTTTTTATTTCGTTCTGTCATGAAAAACTCGACTTGATGCTGAAACAAGTTCTTCCAGAGGTGGTCATCCTTGCTCTGGACTCTGAAACTCAGGTTTCCGGGGCAAATACAATTATTCATTATATAAAACGCATTTTTCCTGAAATACAGACCATTGTCCTGCAGAACAATAATCATGGAGGAAATAACACCCCTGCTGCAGATCACCATTTTTTCCTGCAAAATCTGCCGTTTTTTTTAAAATGGATAAACACTACCTGGAAACGCAAAAATCAAGATACACATGTTGAACCGAATTTTTCCATATTCCCCTTGAAAGAATACCTGGCACCGGAATTGATACTGCCGCTTCAGACCTGTTTTTTTAAGGATATGTTTTTTTTCTGGGATTTTGTGGCAAAGTTGAAAGAAAAATACGGAGCAAAAGGATTTCTTTTTGAGGATCAGCTTTCCTCTTTTGAACTCTTTTTGAAAAAAAAGGAACTTCCCAAACTTTTTTTTGGTGTCCATGCGGATATGGAAGATCTGGACAAGGCGTATACAGGGGATGAATACCAAAACCTTTATTCCTTGGGAATGGCTTTGATCCAATGGAAAAGCCTTGAAAAAAAAGAACCATCAAAGATAAAAAGATTATGGGATCTTTCCAAAAAAGGCGTCTGGAATCATATAAACTTAACAGACCATACCTGCAGCGCCATAAAAAACGATTGGCTCAGGTTTATATCATTAAATCCTAATATCGCCCATTCCTATGAAAATTCAATTGGCAACGGGTCAGATGGCAAACCAGATCTCACTGGCATGGATCCTTCTTTGCGAGCCTATTCAGGTGTAAAACAGCTGGCGGGTGAACCTTTCTGGAAATTTTTGTCAGATCCTGCGCATCTTTTACTTTATTTAAAGCTTCATGGGAAAAAAAATCTTTTCTGCCTGAGAGCAGACCGGGCCAATGAAACCCTTATTTCATTGGGAAGCAGTATCACTTTTCACTTTAGAAAACCAGATGAACTGTTACCGGGTTTTTTAGATGAGATCTGTGCAATGGTGGAAGCCGGAGGATCTGTGGATACAGCATATGTGCGGTATAACCTTGAAAGAGCCTATTTAATCGGATATGCAGAGGAAAACGGTATCATTGTCGGGAATTCCAGCCTGAAGCATCCAAGAGAGGAGTTTATCCAAAGACTCAATACCATTACAGGACTTGATTTCAATCATTTTGTTGAAAGAGGCTACACCTCTGTCAGGCCTGAATACAGAGCGCTTGGTGTTGGTGCCAGGCTGCTTGACGGGCTTACAAAAAGGGCGGGTCAATTTAAGATTTTTTCTATTATCAGTGAAGACAATACTGCCACCCATAAGATCGCTAAAAAAAATAAAACAAAAAAAATTGCAGTGTATTATAGTGAAAAGGTTGGCAAAAAACTGGGCATATGGATGCCCGAGCATATGATTGAAAAAGACTGGGAACTTAAATTATGAATATTGGTGTTTTAACCGTCAATGATTTTTCTTTTCATCCTAACATGCGCCTTAAACAGGCGGCTGAAGGTTCAGGCAATGAGATCATTCTGATCAACCCCTATGATATCTTGTGTTCTTTGAAAGACAGCCGGTTTGAATTTTTTATTGAAAAGATATACAAAGAACTGGATGTCATCATGCCCCGGCAGGGATCTCCCATGGGGGATTATGGATTGGTCCTTTTGCGCCAGTTCATGCAATCGGGCACACCCCTTGTGAACAGCCTTAAAGGAGTCACCATTGCTAGAAATCAGTTTATCACTCTTCAGACCCTTGTCTCATCAGGTCTGCCCGTCCCGTCAACATTCTTTATTACCAAACCGGAATCTTTTTTACGGGCGGTGAAACAATTGGACGGATTTCCAGTGGTGGTCAAGCAGGTGGATGGAATGGGCGGGGATGGGGTTATCAAGGTCAATAGTCAGACAGAAGCAGTAACTTTTTTAACCCAGAATCTTAAGGCCAAAAAAGGCCTTGTTGTCCAGCAGTTTATCGAGCCACAGGAACGTACGGATATCAGGGTGCTGGTGATAGGCGAAAAGATAGCCGGTGCCATGGCACTTGTGCCGGGCTATCAGGATTTCAGAGCCAATATTCACCAGAAAGGACATGCCAGGCCTGTTGAATTGACAGAATCCTGTGCCTCAATTGCCCTTAAAGCCGCAAAAGCATGTCATCTTGAAATTGCCGGCATTGATCTTATTGTTGAAAAAAATTGCCCTCCCTTGATAATCGAAGTTAATTATTCACCTGGGTTCAAAGGACTTGAAGAGGCAACGGGACAGGATATTGCAAAGCAGATGTTGGACTATGTTACATCAACCTATAATAACAGACGGCTGTAATAGATTATGAAAATTTCCAAATTTAATCTGATTAAGGATGAAGAAAATGTAAAGGCCACGGCCCTTGTTACCTTTGAGGATTGCGATCAGCCGGAAAAAGAGGTCTTTATCAAGACTTCCAAGGCCTATGAAAAATATTTTGATGTCAACCCCCATTCATTTCTGGTGGGCTGTCTTTTGCCGGCTATGCATTTTGGGGAAAAAAGAATTGTGATGGATTCAAAAATCTGTCCTTTCTTAAAGGAAGGCCTTGAAACAGCCATGCATATCCTTTCGGACTGGACAAAGGGACGATACCATCCTTTGAAAATAGAAGCGCCTGCAATGTCTGAAATCATGCCGATCAAAACACCTGGGGCTGGCATGTTCATGTCAGGCGGTATGGATTCACTGGCTGCCTTGCGGTTAAACCGGCTCCATTATCCCTGCAACCATCCGGGCTATGTTAAGGACGGTTTTTTTCTTCATGGATTCGATATCGGCGGCGTGGTTGAACGGGGGATGAAATACCATGTTTTTGACAGAGCCATGGAAGCTATTTCAAAAATTACCAATGATGCTAAACTTTCTTTGATACCGGTTTATACCAATATCAGGCATCTTTGCGATGAACGGGAATTGTGGCTGAACAGCTTTTTTGGTTCCGTCCTGGCAGCCATTGCCCATTCTTTTTCCAGGAGAATGAATCTGGTTTTTATAGGGTCATCCTATGACATACCCAACCTTCACCCCTGCGGCTCCCATCCGCTTCTTGACCCGGAATACTCTTCTTTGGACCTTCGAATAAGGCACAGGGATTACCAGCTTTCCCGGATCGAAAAAATAAAGATCGTTTCTCAATGGGATGTGGCATTTCAGAATTTCAGGGTTTGTCTTGCCAATGTTCCTGATCGCTTGAATTGTGGCAAATGCGAAAAATGTGTTCGAACCATGACTGAATTGACAGCCCTTGGACTATTAGATAAAACCCGTGCTTTTGTTGAAGATGAAATTACACCAGAGCACATATCTAAGTTTGATATCACCATCAGAGTCCGGCCACCATTTTACAGGCCCTTGATTCCTTTGCTCCGGGAACAGGGAAGGGATGACCTGGCATGCGCAATTGAAAAACAGCTTAACTAGTGCCCGACCGGCTCGTAGAGGAGCAATGCTCACAAACCGCCAATTTCCCCCGATTACCTGTCTTGAACACCGCTGTGAAGATGGCGGATACGCCGGCTTAAAACTTTGCAGATTTTCAGAGCAATCCCGGGGTATTCCATTGCCGTTTCCTTAAATTCCTGTTGATGGATGATTAAAAAACGGGAGGGTTTTGTTGTTCGAATGGTTGCCGATCGCGGCTCATTTTCCAGTAGAGCCATCTCCCCGAAAGAGTCTCCCTGTCCGATAATGGCGAGGACTATTTCATCCCCATCTGTCAGTTCCTTGATGACTTCCACCTCACCATCAATAACCAGAAACACGGTTTCGCCCACATCGTTCTGCTTGATAACGGTTTGATCCCCGGGATAATTAAGTTCCTTTGTAACGGTTGCTATGGCTGCCAGCTCAGCAGGACTGAGACCGGAAAAGATTTCAATCTCCTTTAAAAGCAATATTGTTTCACCAAGGGAAATCTCGGTTGCCCTTATCCTCTGGGAATCGTTGGACGGTTTGTTATTCTTCATCAGAATCATTTGTATTTCCTTTGAAATATTTTTATTGATTGAATTTTCCAATTTTCTGAGCATCCCATTTCCCTCAATCAGAGAGGGCATGTCCTGGGTAAGACTAAGTCCCATGATAACATCCACCCAGTCTTCAGAGGATATCAGATTTGAAAAAACCTGTTTTCCTTCAGGGTCAAATTTGGGGATTATTGCCACTTTTTTGCCTTCTGTCAGAGCCATTGCCGGAGTCGGGCTTTCCAGAAGTGGCAGCATGGCATTAAAAAGCCGGCGGTCCATGATATCATTTAAAAGTTCAATGGCGTTTGCCCTCTGGCCAGTATCTGGTGAAAAAATTCCTTTCCATGCAGTTTTCATCCTGCCTGTTTGATCCCGGATCGCAAGAACGCGGATAATGTTTTCAAGAACAAGTTCTTTTTGATGAATTAAGTGTTCAATGGCAAGATCCAGCATTTTCCCCGGGAGTTGTTTTTCAAGATTCTGACTCATGGCAAGATATGCATAGCATTTATCCAGGTTCTTTTTGGCAAATATAAACACGTCTAATTCTTTAATATCAAGGGTTTCCAGCAGCTCAAAAAGGCCTCTTCTAATTTTGGTGCCTGGAATGCCAAGGGATTCAACCAGGATTTTGTTATTGTGGTATTCAGATTTTTTGATTTTTCTTATGGCAAATTCGTGAATCTCGTCTGAATTGTCTGCCAATTGCGAAATGGCTTTTTTCAATGAAAAATCATTATTGATATCAAGGGCATCCAGGGCTGCCATCCTGACTGGTTCATGGTCATGGGAAAAATAGGAATAAATGACAGGGTTCAATTCCCTGGCCTTAAGCCGGGACAGGGCTATGATTATGTCCGGGATAATCTGATCAATATCTTGCCTGGACAGTATTTTAAGGAGGGTGTCTATGTATTTTTTTTCTCCGCTTAATCCTGCACTGACAATTCCGGACTGTAAATCGTTTATATCATTTGATTCGATCCATCTATCAATCATGGTGCCATATTTTTTGGGGTTTTCCTGATATAGACATGCTGTTGTAAATCCCCTGACAACAGGATTCGGATTGTTGATGTAAGGTGTGACAGAGACATCTATTTTTTTTATGGATTTTGAACCCTGGAGGCAGAAAATTTTTAAAATAGCAATGGTGACTTCAGGTTTTTGGGGATCTAAAAATCGCACCAGGCTTTCCATGGAGGTAGCAAGGCCCTGGGGAGAAATCATTTTGATCAGCGCTATCTTGGTTTGTTCATCCTGGTTTTCCAAAGCCTCAAGGATATTCTTATCCAGATCTTGATCAGAATAAATTTTTAATAAATTTGCATACCAGATGGCATCCTTTCCCCTGGCAGAAAGGAATGCCTGTTTAAGCTGAGACAAAATTTTATCTCCCTTGAAAATTTGTCCCAATTCCTCTTTTTCCATGCTTTTGATATCCAGAAGGTTGTTGGAAATCAAATCCATCAGTATTTTGGGATATTTTGCTTTAAGGATAAAGGGTGCGGCAATCCAGGCCAGCATAAATGGCAATGCCACCAGGGACAGATATTTGGGATGAAAGAAATTTCCAGATATCAGAATCAGACCTGATCCCACAAAAAGCGCCAACCTGACAACAGTGCCTCTGAGAAAGGGGCGAATCATCCCCCGGTAGGATTTTGGGAAAAGCCCTATCAATATTGAATTTGCCGGCACATTGATGGTGGTTCGAATGATATTGGTGGAAAGCCTGGCATACATGGCGGACATAAAGTCAAAGCGGAAAAGAAATGCAAAAAAAGCAATCATATAATTAAAGGGATGAAACATCAGGGCAACGGGAAGACCCCATTTTCCATAGATTCTGCCTACAAACAAAAGAATGAACAGGCTTATCATGTTTAATCCGCCCCGGAAATATCCGAAAAATTGAATCATGCCGGCTTCGCTGGCAAACTGGTCATTTACAGCATAATTGAACTGATAGTTCATGATGGGAATAACCACGTTGGGCATAAAGGTCAGAACCAGCACTATCTTTATGAGAACGGAATCCTTGATCAGAGGCAGGACTTTTTTAAATTCCTGGATCATGGAATCCTTCTTTTTTCCATTGGTTTTATTTTTTTCTGAAAAAACCATGTAGGGGTAACTGCGGCCCATGGCCTCAACAATGGAAGCACCTATAATAGTAGTACACAGATACAGATATAAGAGATTATCCATCTGGAATAATTTTGCAAAATATGGTGTTCCAAAACTCCCCAGGATAAGACCGATAACTCCTCCGGCCGTCAGCAGGGGAAAGAGTCGTTTAGATTGCCGGGTATTGAAAATATCATTGCATATATTCCAGAACAGCATTGCCTGCAACAGTTCAAATTGGCTCTTGAGCATAAAAAGCAGGGGATATAAAAGTTCAAAACCAAAAGGAATTAAAATTCGAATCAAAGTAACACTGATGCCGCAGAAAAGAAAAACATAGGTGAGAAGCCTTGCCCCGGGCAGTTTTCCCATAAAAGCTGTTAATAATCCGGTGACAAAAAAAGTGGCGACGGCATTGAGCATATTGACGATGGGAAGATATTCAACACCATATCGCTTTAGAAAAGCTGTTTCAGCATAATTGTTGAGGATGATCCCTGAACTTCGGATGATAAACAAGAGTGCTGCTGTCCAAAGGAGCAGATTGACCTCTTCTTCATACAGCTTTAAGAATTCCAGAATTTTTGCCCGCATTAATCAGCCTCAAGGAGCAATCTGAAACCCGTTGTCTGAAATTTTGCACCGGGGTGGGCATAGGCACGGTTGGCACTTCTGCAATACCATCCATATTTGTACCAGCTTCCTCCCCGTTTGATTCTGGTGTCTGTTTTTATGGGGTCGTACCCTATATCAACCTGATGGTTTTTGTAGTCCTGGTATGAATCAGCACACCATTCCCAGACGTTTCCGTGCATATCGTAAAAGCCCCATGGATTCGGGGGAAAACTTTTAACTGGTGTGGCCTGGTTTAGAGCAAATCCCATGGATTTAAACTGTTGTATACACTCGGTTTGTTTTTGCCGGTTATTCCCATACATGGCCTTTGAACAGTCAATTTCATTCCCAAAGCTATAGGCAGTGGTTGTTCCTGCCCGGCATGCATATTCCCATTCCGCCTCGGTGGGAAGCCTGTAAACCCCTTTATTCATTTTATTCATTTTTTTGATAAGGTTCTTACAATCATAAAAGGAAATCTGGACTACCGGCATATTATCCGTTCCCTTTATACGGCCGAATAATTTTTTCCCCATAACAGATTTCCATTGTTTAACAGTCACTTCGGTTGATTGAAGATAAAAGGGTTTTAAAATTTTCATCTCATGCAGAATTTCGTTTTTATCGCGATGCAGCTCATCTTCAGGGCTGCCCATCATAAATGATCCTGGATTAACCAGAATGAACTCCATTCCGATATGGTTGGTAATTTTTTTTTCCTGTGCAGAGGGTAAGGCAGGAAAGATCCATCCTATTACAAAGGCTGCAAAATAAAAAATAAAAATTTTAAAACCTTTATTCGGGGCATGAATTTTTAAGAAATTTATGCTGATAATAAATCCCCTTTTTAAATAATTATGGAAATCAGTTTGCAACTAATGATTTTCTATCCAAGAACAATTTTTTTGTATTGTCAAGCGAAAAAAGGGAAAAGCGGGGAAACAAGGCCTGCAGGGATTAATATAAACCCTGGATCATCCACTTTTTTACGATCTCTCTGTCCTTTGGATCCATTGAGGTGATTTGAAGCCGTTTAAGGCTTTCTCCTTCTTCTTTTTCAATAGGAATGCTTTTGGCATATATATCTTCAAAACAATGGGCGTCAAGGCAGAAATCAAACCTGAGCCTGATGTCGGTAAAAGCTTCCAAGCCAGAAGGAATGTGGGCATCTATTTTATGGTCATCCATCCTGATGGTTTCACCTTTCAGGGGAACAAGGTCAATTTTCTTGTCTTTGATTTTCCAGCATTGAAAAGGAAGTCTTATGGGCAATACCATTTTTCCTGCTACAGGTGACTGCAGCAAAACATTATATCTGGATTCAATGGCAAAGACAGAGTAGAAAACCAGGGGTTTTTTCATCCCCTTCATCATTGCGGTTTGAGCCGGATCTGCCTTTACATAATCTCTAACATGGTTATAGGTTGATTCTCCCACAAGGACCTGGCCACCAATACTATTGGATTCAATCCGGGCGGCGGTATTGACGGCAGCTCCCACAATGCCATATTTCATTCTCAGTTCAGACCCTATATTGCCCACAATAACGGTTCCCGTATTGATTCCGATTCCCATTTCAAGGGGAGGGTAGCCTTCTGCAAGGATCTCATTGTTTAGAGGGATCAGGCTGTTCTGCATCTCAAGAGCGCATACTACAGCTCGTTCTGGGTCATTGTCGTGACTTTCAGGGGCACCAAAAATCGCAAGAATGGAATCGCCAATAATTTCATCTATGATGCCGTCATATTTATGGATAATAACAGACATTTTTTCCAGGAAACGGTTTAATAATTGTACCATTTCCTCGGGATCTCTTGTCTCGGAAAGACTTGTAAACCCCCTCAGGTCAGCCATCAATACCGTAATGGTCTTTCTTGTGCCACCGATTTGCCGTCCTTTGGGCGACTCTAAAATTTCATCAACCACCTTGCTGGAAAGATACCGGCCAAAAGTTTCCCGGATAAAATTAACCAGGTGCAACCGTTCATCAGAAACGCTGAGAATGGTTTCCAGCATTTTTTTTCTGGACGTTACAATACTTTTGATTTCCTCTGGGGCATCACCTGAAAGTTCGACCTGATCTGCCAGGGAGATGTCTTCCTGGATTCTTTTGTTGGCGTTGGCTATTTTTTCAAGAGGGGTTATGATTTGATGATTTAAAAATTTTTTCAATGTTATTGTCATAAATGCGATTATAATTCCCACCATGATGATTATTCTTACACCATACCAGAACAGTTCTATGGGCAATACATCTTCAGTTGTCCATTTAAAGAAAAGGGAAAAAACAAGGAGGGCTGCTTCAATGAACAATATCCTCCAAAAGACACCCATAAGCAGGAGCCTTCTCACGCCATTTTTTTTATTTTTGTTATAATAAGCCACTATATGCTTGATGCCTTATACCCGGCCTCAGCTACTTCTTTAATTGCCTTATCAATGAGGTCTGAGGTATCTGCATCAAAAAAGGCCTTCTTTTCATCAAGACTCACCTCTACATTGGAAACACCGTCTATCTCTTCAAGGGTTTTTTTGACCATTCCCGAGCAGTGGCCGCAGCTCATCCCCTCGACATTCAGGGTTATTTTTTGTAAAGCCATATTTAACCGTCCTTGTTAAAAAGTTAAAATCGATATTATTTGAATCATACCACATAGTAGTATAATAATGATTGAAAAATATTCGTCAACATGCCGGCAATGCATTTCTCTCTTTCGTATATATGCTTATACTTTCATTTTTTTTATGATATGTTAGGATTTTTAAAATAAAATTTTAAAGGATGTAGGATATGAAAGAATTAAAAGGATCACAAAAAAAATATTTAAGGGGACTTGCTCACAATTTGAATCCGGCGGCATTTGTCGGTCAGAAAGGAATTACCCAAACACTGCTGGAAGAAATTGACAGGGCTCTAAAAGCCACTGAGCTGATCAAAGTGAAATTTAACGATTATAAAGAGAAAGATTTGAAAAATTCTTTGATCGAAGAAATTGCAAAAGCTACCAGCTCCCATATTGCAGGCATGGTTGGACATGTGGTTATTTTATACCGACAAAATAGTGATGTGGAGAAACAGCAGATCACATTGCCATAGACCATAAAAATGAACCTGCAGTTTTCAGTTCTGAATAAATAACTCCCTGTTTTTTCTATACGGTTTTTGTTTTAAAATTATCAGTTGACAAACCTGATTTTTAGAATATTATCAATATTAGAATTACGTTCGAAAAATGAATCTATATTTTTGAGCTGTCCCAAAGCGTTGAAACAAAACTTGAAAAAGGGTTGGCAATGGGAACAAAAGAAAGAAAAGCGTTAGAAAAACAAATTCGAAAAGATCAAATCCTTGATGCTGCAAGGACCCTTCTAATCTCGTCCGGGGTTGAGGGTATATCCATCAACAGAATCTCAAAGCAGTCTGAACTGGGCGTTGGTACCATCTATTTTTATTTTAAGAATAAAGAGGAGATTTTTGTTGAGCTGCAAAAAGAAGGTGTGGCGCTTCTTTATTCTAAAATTCTTCAAATTTCAAAAAAAGATATTGACCATGAAAACAAATTGATCGGGATTGCAAAGGCGTATTTTAAGTTCAGCCAGGACCAGAAACATTATTTTGATATTATCAATTATTTTTTGTCTTATCCCATTGTTTTTTTTAAACCGGATTTGAAAAATCAAATTGATTATTCAGGACGAAAAATTTTTGTACTCATACAGGAGATTGTCTTTAAAGGGGTTCAACAAGGCGTTTTTAATGAGGCAGACCCAAAGAAATTTTCAATTATGTTCTGGGGGACCCTCCATGGATTGATTCATTTTAAGAAACTTGAAAAAACGATTCTGGAAAATGAAAATCATGAAAGACTTTTTGATTATAGTGTTCAAAAGCTGATTAACAGTATTAAATAAAAATTTTGAGAGGAAACAATGGAATTGAATTTAAAAGGTAAAATCGCATTGGTCACAGGATCAGGGAAAAAGTCAGGCATAGGCTATGCGATTTCAAAAAAATTTGCTTCTGAAGGCTGTCATATCATCATTGCAGACTATGGGAGTGAAAAAGGACTAAAAGCCGATGTGAAAACCGGTTCCATGAATGAAATGATGGTGATTGGAGAGGAGCTGCACAATGTGTACGGAGTGGAGACCCTTGTGGTTAATGTTGATGTGACCCATATGGACACCATCCAGAATATGGTGTCTGTCATCCAGCAAAAATTTGATGGCGTGGATATTTTATGTAATAACGCCGGTGCCACATTTGGTGTGCCCAATGGTATCCATACATACGATGAAGCCGCCTGGATGAAAACCATTGATGTCAATCTCCATGGGGTTTTCAGGGTATCCAAGGCCATTGTCCCCATGATGCAGGTCAAGGGTGGAAAAATTATCAATATTGCATCCAGAGCAGGTAAGGTACCGGCACTTTTTAACGGGGCCTATTCAGTGTCCAAGGCAGGCGTGATCATGCTGACCAAGGTGATGGCCAAAGAACTTGCTGGATTGAATATCCGGGTGAATGCCATCTGTCCTGGACAGATTATGACCGACCTTGAAAAATGGCGGTTTGGACTGGAGGCCCAATTTTTCAACACCACAGTTGAGGAACAGGAACAAAAAATGTGTGAGACGATTCCCATGGGCCGGATCGGCTCACCACAGGAAGTCGCTGACATGGCCTTGTTCCTGGCATCAGATGCATCCGCTTATGTCACGGGCCAGGCATTGAATATTTGTGGGGGACAGCTGATGGAGCTATAATGCTGATGGAGCTATAATGCTGATGGAGCTATAATAAGGGTATAAACAGATGTGATTATTGCAGTCAGGATAATAATTTTACACGTTTTTAAAAGAAAGGGATATCATAAATGACAGAAACAATAACAGGCGGACAACTTGTAGCCCAGGCATTGATTGAAAAAAAAGTGGACACTATTTTTTCATTGTGTGGAGGACATATTACACCGATTTATCAATATCTTGAAGGATCTGAGGTTAAAATTTTCGATACCCGGCACGAGCAGTCAGCTCTATTTATGGCAGAAGCCTGGGGGAAACTTACGCGCAAGCCCGGTGTTGCCATGGTAACGGCAGGTCCGGGTTTTACCAATGCCTTAACCGGTGTTGCCAGTGCCCATTTTTCAAATACCCCCCTTGTATTAATAGCTGGTTGTGTTGGGCTTGATAATAAGGAAAAACTGGATCTCCAGGATATGCCCCAGGAAGCTGTGATTAAACCCATGGTGAAAAAGACACTGGTCTGTCAGAAAACTGAACGTATCAATGAATATGTTGATCTTGCCTTCAGGATTGCCCAGAGCGGAAGACCAGGGCCGGTTTATCTTGAGTTCCCCATTGATGTATTAAATACTCCGGTTCAAAAAAGTGCTGTAAAGTATACCAGTACAAGCGTGGTATCACACCCGGCTGATCCTGACAAAGCAGCAGAATTAATTGGGATGATTCAAAATGCCAGAATGCCTGTGGTAATTGCCGGGACAGGTGCATGGCAGTCAAATGCCGAGTCTGAGTTAAAGGATTTTATTGAAAAAACAGGTATGCCCTTGTTTACATCCCTGTCCGGCAGAGGGGTGGTTTCTGATGATCACCCGTTGTGTTTTGAAGGGGCAATTGCTATCCGCCCTGGCTGTGGGTTTGCCGCTTATATTGAGACGGATCTTATTATTATTCTCGGGTCCCGCATTTGTCTGTACTATCTTTTTGGAGATATCTTCAACCCTGCAGCCAAGATTGCCCAGGTGGATATTGAACCTGAGGAAATCGGCAGGAACAGAACGATTGATCTACCCGTTGTCAGTGATGTAAAAGGCTTTCTTAAAGCGTGTAATCAACTCTTGGATGATGAACTTTCAGATGAATTAAAATTAAATTTTGATCCATGGATTGAAAAGCTCACCACTGCCCATAAAGAGAGCAAAGAGATGACGCAAAAAGACTGGCAGTCTGAGAATATTCCCATTCACCCGATGCGTCTTGCCAGCGAAATCAATGAATTCATGAATCAAACGACAGATATTGTTGTGGCAGATGGCGGAGATACCACCACATGGATGGGAATGACCCGAACCATGACCCATCCGGGAACATACCTGGATTATGGTATTTATGGATCTTTGGCAGTCGGGTTGCCCTATGCAAATGCTGCCAAGCTGTTGAACCCTGACAGCCGGGTCTGTCTTATCACAGGGGACGGGTCTGTGGGATTTAATTTTATGGAATTTGAAACAGCCATCCGAAAAAATCTTTCCATTGTGGTGGTCATCTGTAATGATCTTGGCTGGGGGATGATCCGTCACAGCCAGGAACTTCGTATAGGCCATGCCATTGAAAACGGAACCTTTATCGGGAAAGTTGATTATCATAAAATGGTGGAAGCCATTGGCGGCAAGGGTTTTTTCGTTGAAGATCCCAAAGATATCAAACCAGCCCTGGAAGCAGCATTTGCCTCAAAAAAGGTCTGCTGCATTAATGTGATGACCGATCCCACAACGGTCAGCCCTGGCAGCATGATGCTGGCAAATATCGGTGCCTATAAGGCATAAATTTTTAAATAGTGCCTGACCGAAAACCTGAAAATTTTTTCGAGTACAAGGCGGGCAATAATTTTAACCGGAGGAATACATTAAGTATTTTGAGGATTAAAATTTGAACCCAACGCAGTAATCGGGAAAATTGGCGATTTTCGTTCGGCACTAAATAAAGGGGACGATTATGGATACTATAATGATAGATCAGGTTCGGCTGAATTTGAATCCTACCGGTATTGCAATTATAAATGTTGCTATTGCTTTGATGATGCTTGGAGTGGCCCTTGAACTTAAAATAGATGATTTCAAACGGGTTTTAAAAAGCCCTAAAGCGCCTGCCATAGGTCTTTTTGCCCAATTTGTGTTGTTGCCTGCGTTTACATTTTTGCTGGTGCTCATCATTCGGCCCCAGCCCTCTGTTGCATTGGGAATGATGCTGGTGGCAGCATGCCCGGGTGGAAATGTTTCCAATATTATTACGTATCTTTCAAAGGGTAATTGCGCCCTTTCCATCAGCATGACAGCCATTTCAACCCTGGCTGCCATCATCATGACGCCTTTTAACATATCTTTTTGGGGCAGCATGTACCCTGCAACCGCAGAGATTTTAAAACAGGTCAGTTTGGATCCTGCAGACGTATTTATGACTATATTTATGATCCTTGGCGTTCCCCTTTTTGTGGGCATGCTTATCGGACACTATCTGCCCGGTGTCGTCGAAAAAATCAAGAAACCGTTTAAAATTTTTTCCCTGGTTTTTCTTATGATAATCGTTGGTGGTGCACTGGCTGCCAACTGGCAGTATTTTATCACTTATGTGGGGATTGTCATGCTGGCGGTACTAGTCCACAATGTCCTGGCATTGAATATCGGTTACTGGTCGGCCAAATTATTTAAACTCCGAGAAAGGGACTGCAGGGCTGTATGCATTGAGGTGGGTATCCAGAATTCAGCTTTGGGTCTCGCACTGATATTCGGTTTTTTCGACGGACTTGGTGGTATGGCGGTTCTTGCTGCATGGTGGGGAACCTGGCATATCATTGCCGGATTGATTACAGCGTTAATCTTTAAGCAAATTAGATTACCGGAAAATGAATTGGACACTGTTTCCTGAGTGATGAACAGAGTTTATTTAAAAGACAAGGTTGCCGTAATAACAGGCGGTGCATCTGGAATCGGTCTTGCCACCTGTTGGGAGCTGGCCAGGCAGGGGGCAAGAATCGCCATGCTGGATATGGATGAGAAAAATCTTTACGTCCAGCAGCAGGTTTTTTCAGATCAAGGATATCAGATTCTTGTTATTGTCTGTGATGTTACAAAAGAAGTTGACTGCAACGCTGCCATCAATCAGGTCTTGAACGAATTTGGTAAGATTGATATCTTGTTTAATAATGCCGGCATCACGCAAAGAGGGCTGTTTGAAAAGACAGATATTGCTGTATTTAGAAAGGTGATGGATGTAAATTTTTTTGGATCTTTGTATTGTACCAAAGCCGCTCTTCCAAACCTTATCCAGACAAAAGGGATTATCGTCGTAAATGAATCCATTGCCGGTGTGGCCCCATTATTGGGGAGAACCGGGTATAGTGCCAGTAAACACGCGCTTAACGGTCTGTTTAGCTCTTTGCGATGTGAATTGCGCCACAAGGGTGTTCACGTTATGATTGTCTGCCCCGGGTTTATCCGGACAAATTTACAGACAAGGGCCCTTGGCAGTGATGGTAAAATTGCCGGCCATGCTCAGACCATGGTGGGCAAGGCAGATACCCCGGAAAATGCAGCAAGGCAGATTGTAAAAGGGATCATAAAGAAAAAACCCATTCTTGTTATAACATTTATTGGAAAACTGGGCTATCTTGTATCACGATTGTTCCCTTTATTGTACGAACGCATCATGACCCGCCAGTTTAAAAAAGAATTATAAAAATATTGGAAGGGAAGGGAGTAACTATTTTCAGGCCTGGTAAGCAGGTCCCTTATTTGTACTGTTTAATTGTCCATAAATTTGATATATCCTTTTGTCAGTGATATAAAATTTAAATAAGGATATTGCTTAATCTATGAAAGTTGGAATTATAGGCCTGCCCCAGACAGGCAAAAAAACATTGTTTCAGATCTTATCAGGAAATGAGATCAAAGAGCCGTCCAAAGCATTCAAACCAATTCCAGGAAGCGCAGACATACTTGATTCAAGGTTCAATAAACTGGTTGAAATGTACGAACCCAAAAAGAATGTCAGGGCAAGGATTGACCTTGTTTTGCTTCCCAAAATGGAGGCGGAAACCATTTCCAAAGGAGAAATTTTCAGGGATATCGCAGATATGGATGCCATCTGTCATGTGGTCCGTTCCTTTGAGGATGATGCTATTTATCATGCCCAGGGATCTGTTGATTCCAAAAGAGATTTTGAGATGGTCAATTCAGAGTTGATCCTTCATGATCAGATATTTGTTGAAAAACGAATCGAACGTCTTGAAACCATGGTTAAAAAAATAAAGGATGAAGATCAGCAAAAAGAACTGGTCCTGATGAATAAGCTTAAAGATATTCTTGAAACGGAAAAGCCGTTAAGATTGATTGAATTGACGGATGATGAGGAAAAAATGATCAGAAGCTATCCTTTTATTACAAGGAAAAAAATGGTCATTGCCGTAAATGTATCTGAAGAGGATCTTGAGAATGAAGCGCTTCTCTCATCTTTTAAGCAAAGCTGTGAAATTCTTGAGATAGAAGTTATGCTGGTGTCTGCAAAGGTTGAGGCAGAAATTGCCCTGCTGGATACCCAGGAAGAAAAAGATGAATTTTTAGAAGGCCTTGGAATAAGGCAGACAGCCCTTGAAAGCCTGACCAGGCTTTGTTTGAAATCTTTGAACCTGCTTTCTTTTTTTACTGTTGGAAAGGATGAAGTCCGGCAGTGGTTGGTCAGAAAGGGCGCAAAAGCACCCAAAGCTGCCGGCGTGATTCATTCTGATCTTGAGCGGGGCTTTATCCGGGCAGAGGTATTTAAATATAATGATCTCATGGGATCAGGCAGTGAGGCTGAGCTCAAGAAAGCCGGCAGGATTTATGTTCAAGGCAAGGACTATGTTGTTGAGGACGGGGATATTTTAAATATCCGATTTTCTGTATAAGAGTGGGGTCAGGCTTTCCTTATTGTCGTTATTGAGTCCAATAACGACAATAAGGAAAGCCTGACCCCGTCTATGATTATTCTACCAGGAGCCAAAAGGTCGTATTACAGATTTTATACCCAATTCCTCCTTTAAAGAAAGTCTGGATTTTTGAGCAGCTGTTTTATCTGGATAATCGCCTGTTCTTACCAGATACCAGATCCTTTCTTTGGTATCCTGCAGGACCAGTATCCTTGAATCATATCCATATAGGAGCAATTCTTTTTTTGTTTTCTTGGCATTCTCAGGGTTAAGAAAAGCGCCTGACTGAAGGGCATACCTTTTATTGGAGGCGGTTTTGATTTCAGGTTTAGTCTTTGGTGGTTTTATCTTTTTGATTTCAGGTTTAGTCTTTGGCGCCTCTATATTTTTTATATCTTTAATCTTTCGCTTGAGTTCAGCTAATTTTTCTGATGCATAAGTGTGCCTGATGGCTGCTTCATAGGTTTCAACGGCTTTGGTATTGTCTCCCTGCTGAGCAAGCAGGTCTGCCTTATAGCAGATTGCCAGGTAAAAATCAGGCTGAATTGTGAGTGTTTGCGAAAGATCATCAAGGGCTTCCTTGTTTCTGCCTAGTTCGGCAAGACACAAGGCCCGGTTAAAATATGCCACATGGTTTTCAGGGGCCATTTTGATTTCAATATCATAGTTTTCAATGGCTTTTTTATACTCTTTTTTGTAAAACCAGGCCACACCCAGGTTGCTGTGAATTCCTTTCAGTTCAGGAAATAATTCTTTTGCTTTTTCAAAATCTTTAATGGCAAGATCAAATTTTTCCTGTTTCATGCGGGATACTCCCCGGTTTTTGTAGGTATCTGCATTGTCGGGAGCAAGTTCGATCAGTTTTGAAAATTCATCAGCCGCCTTCTGGTACTGACCCTGTTTGAAAAAAAGGACACCATTATCAAAGAGTTCTTTTTCAGTTTCTGCAAAAATTATTGAATTAAAAGATAAGGTCAATAAAATGAGTAATATAATTTTTTTCAAAAGACAGCTTCCTTTTTATTTGTTTTTTAGGTAAGGTTTTATTATATAAGAGATTATGTTAAATTCAATAAAAAAATATTTAAACAGGGCAAAGGAAGAGATCTCAAAAGAATATTCAATAAATTTTGAGGGTAATGAATCCTTTGCTTCTGAACACAAAAAAGAGCCTGGGCTCTGGACAGGTATTGACCTTGATGGAACATTGGCCTATTATGAAAGGAAGACCCCACACGATGAAATTGGAGGGCCGGTTCCTGCCATGCTGACCCTGGTTAAAGAGTTGATTAATAATGGCATACGGGTTAAGATATTCACTGCCAGGGCTCAAGACCCTGAACAAAAACCGATTATTCGGGAATGGTTGAAAAAAAATGGCTTGCCTGAACTTGAAATAACCAATATTAAAGACTATGATATGCAATGGCTTCTTGATGATCGATGCATTCAGGTGGAGAGGAATACTGGTCGTTTGATTTTTAAAGATTAATTTTAATTAAAGGACACGACAAAGATGAAGTATATTTACTACATTATTGGTATTATGATTATTTTTTCTGGATTAGTGGCCTATGGAGTCTTTAATACTAAGATTGAAATTTCAAAACCGTTTTTAACAATAAATGACAGGATTATTTCTGAAGCTGAATTTAAAAACATGTTGCTCAATAAATCTCATCACATGACTCAAGAACAATTTATTGAGGAGATCATTGAAAAGCAGCTTTTTATTCAGGAAGCGGTCAAGATGGAGATTAACAAGGAACAATCCTTCCGAATGTCGGTTCAGAATTTTTATGAACAGTCGTTGATAAAAGTTCTTCTGGACAGAAAACTGGATTCTCTAAAGGTTGATGTTACGGATGAAGAGATTGCAAAATATAAGGCCTCTATTCAAAATAAGTTTTTCTTAACAAAAATGGTTTATCCAACCATGAAAGATGCACAAAATAAAACCAATGAAACCATTGAAAAAATTGAAGATGCTTTTCTTGACCTGTCCGGTGATCTGAAATTTATTGTGATGGATTTAAACATTGGAGATGTTTCAAAACCCACAGCAAATGATCTCACGTCGATGGATACCCTGGTTTATATTTACAGACTCGATGAAATCCAAAAGATAGAAGACCAGAATAAAATTCAAGAAGTTGATATTGAATATATTTCTCTTTATATGAAGGATAAAAAAAAAGAACAACTTCTGGATGAATGGTCAGAGAAAATAAGAAAAACAGCAGAAATTTGGAGGAAAAATGAATAGACCGGGTCAATTTAAACGGCGAAATTATTTTATCAATAAAGAATTTCAAGGGCGTTATATTTTTAATTATTTTCTGATTGCTGCAATTGGAAGCATCCTGTTCATGGCCGTATTCAGCTTTTTTTCTTCCAACACTCTTTCCATTTCTTATGATGATTATCAGCTTCAACTTGGGGTTACGCCACTCATCCTGTTTAAAAAAATTCTCAGTGCCCAATGGGTGTTTATTGTTGTTGGGGGAGGGCTTGTGGTCATTGCCACTTTATTTTTAACCCACAGGGTGGCCGGGCCTGTTTTTCGGTTTAGAAGAAGTTTTAATGAGATGATAGACGGGGATCTTTCCGGAAGAATTGTACTGCGACCAAAGGATGAAGGTAAAGAATTAGGAGAAAAGATAAATGAATTTAATTTGGCTCTTTCTAAAAAGTTGTCTTTAATTGAAAGTGCTAATTCAAATATCGAAATTTTAGTCCATCAATTAAAAAAGAATATGAAAGATGCTGATATGGATATCAGCAGTTTTGAACCCCTTTTAAATCAAATACTGGATAGTCAAAAAAATGTTGATACCACGTTAAAAAGCTATAAATTTACCCGAAAAAAGGTGTAGAAAATAATTTTTTAAATGCTTCGTTTCAAATCCATACATATATTGGTTTTTATGGGAATACTTTTTTGCTTCCCTTTGGATTGTGTTGCCTTTGAAATTAATTCAAAATATGCCACCATTACATATTTTGACAAAGGTGATATAAGGAAATTTAATAAGAAATTATATATGGGGCGGCTCCAATCACAAATAAGGGGAAGCGGCAATACCATAGAAAGTGAAG
>Ga0075120_10001018_pt1 | contig 22789 bp, 11 predicted proteins | sample AntAceMetag02UKL_FD_69792 | JGI IMG/M metagenome (GOLD analysis project Ga0075120, IMG submission 69792) | Saline lake microbial communities from Ace Lake, Antarctica - Antarctic Ace Lake Metagenome 02UKL | ecosystem: Environmental > Aquatic > Non-marine Saline and Alkaline > Saline | place...
GAAAGTATGGGTCGCCGGTTACTGATTTATCTATCCAGGTTTCGCCATCATCAATGGTTTTTACTAATTTACCACCCGAAGAACACATATAACCTGTATTATTATTTACAAACTGCAAACCGAAATATTCGGTTGAAACTTCCGGGACATCCACAGATTGCCATATCTCCCCACCATCATTTGTCTTTACCATTTGTGAGGCAGTATTTAAAAAATAGCAAGATGAACCGGAAAGCCACATCCTGCAGAAAGGCCCGTTATCTAAAGTTGTGTTGTATTGCCATGTTTGGCCACCGTTTGAAGTTGAGAACAAATCCCTGAATTCTGTTTCTCCTGCAATGACAAATCCATTTTGAGGGTTAAAAAAACCAATTTGCTGAATGGTGGCCAGTAGGTTCTGGTTCATGCTTTCCCAGGTGCTCCCTCCATCCAATGATTTGTAAATGCTTTTATCCCAATGTAAAGTAATTGCCCCCTGGCTGCCCCAACAAGTTGTGCCTCTTATTATTGGGTAATCTTCTCCGATATAAACAGTAGAATCCCAGCTTTGGCCACCGTCAAAGGTTAAATTAACACCAACAAAACCAAAGACAATTCCTTTGTTTTCATCCCAGAAGTGGATGTCCTGATTCTGGTTATATCCAAAACTCATATTTTCCCAGGTGAGCCCACCATCCATCGTTTTTTCGAGGGCACCATCTTCACCACAAATCCAACCTTCGCCGGACTCTTTAAAAAATATTTTCTCATAAAATTCATTGTCGGTCGGGGTCGTCTCAATCCATGTTTCACCTCCATCATCTGTTATTTTTACTATTCCACCCATACCAGGTAAAGGGCCGCCAACAAGGCATCCATGCAATTCATCCGTAAAACGAATGCTGCTAAAACATATTTTTCCCGGCAAGGTATTGGAAGTTTTGACCCATGTTTGTCCACCGTCAGTGGTCCGCAGCACTATTTGGTAAGTCCCCACGATCCAACCGTTTTCCGAATCTAAAAAATATACATCCATGAAGTCGCCCGTTGCTCCGGGGCTTACTTGCATTTCCCAAGTTTCGCCGGCATTTGTTGTATGGTAAATCTTGCCCCAGCCAACTGCCCATCCTTCATGGCCGTCAATAAAATAAATGCTCCAAAGTGATTCGTTTGGGCTGCTGTGCTGAATTTCCCAGGTTTCGCAGCCATCCTTTGTGTGCATAATTAATCCGCCGGTCCCTACAGCCCAGCCTTCCAGGTCCGAAACGAAATGCGCGTCAATCAAATCGCTGTCGGTAAAATAAGGGTGGGTTTTTGTCCATTCATTTTGTGCTATCGCAAATGTGTTAATTGCTATTAGCGAAAGAAGTAAAATTAGATTTTTCATAATCTTTTTGTTTTTAATTAATATTAACAGCAAATATACTGAAATAAAATTGAGAAATTTTCGCTTTTTATTTTTTTTTTTTTGAGTGTGGGATTAATTTTATTATTGATTGTGAAAGATAGAAGAAGAGGTAGATAAGATGCTTAAATAATAGATTTGCAAGGCTTTTATATTTGTGAATACCTGTTCCTGATACGCGATTCTAATATAAGATTTTTGTTTTATGTCGAACCCAGGATAAAAGGTTTATAAATCTCTTTTTTTCGATAGGTGGGTATTTTGTAATCCTCGGCTATGAAATAACGGCTTGTTTCAACTTCCCAGCCTTTCCTGAAATCAATATCTGGTTTGTCTTGTGGAGAAAGGTTTGGTAGAAGGATTTCTCTCAGGATATTCTTTTCTATTTCAACTTTTCCGTTCAAGGGTTTTTCGGAAAAAACCCAGCAATCTAGGGATAGCTTCTCTTTGTCGGTTATAAGCTTAAAAATTACGGGGCTTTTTGAGTTATTTCTGATTTTCAAATCTTTCAACCCATGAACGTAAGTTGCATCGCGGCCCAAATCGATGAAGCGGTCGTCGCCCCATAAATCAGTGCTGTGGTTGTGTTTTTCGAGGATTTCGAGATTGGCTTTAAATGCAGCATCAAACAATATGGTGCTCACCAAGCATAGGCCGCCTCCATCTACATAAATAATTTTTCCATCCGAAAACATTGGGCCACTTTTGAAACCAAGCTTTTCGGAAGTGCCTTTAAAAAATCGTCTCAACGACAAGACTTCACCTTTTTCCAAACAAACATTGTTCAATAATTCTGATCCCAAATTAATGTTGTGGATTCTGTTGAGATTGATCTCGCCCAGTTCGGGACGCCAGTTTATTTTGAGTTGGGCATGAGAAAGCAGGTGCCATGCATCGGTATTTACTTGCGTGTTCTTTTTGGTGCTTATCCTGAAATAGTAACCCTTGAAAAGGCATTTGAAATCGTCGATGGCAAGACGTAGTTTTTTATATTTCATCGGCCTGGTTTATCGTGGTTTTTCGTTCAATATATTCAGTATATTTTCCCAGTTTTGTTTTAAAATATTTGCTGATGAGGGCTTCATCAGATGCAGAGAGGTCAATTCCCCCGTGAAGCCTGCGGCAAATTGATTGCAAATGAATGGGGATGCAAAACTGTTGGGTCTTTTTCCGGTAAGGATAAAATTTCCTGATGTTTTGGTTGGGAATAATGCCCAGTTCATTGAGTTCGTTGTCGCTGTTTTTGTGGTAATAATTTGGATTGATAATGTATTCTAACCCGAAGCTTTTATAGAACTCACGAAATTCAATGAGGTTGGCCAATGTTTGCGTTTGCCAAGGGAATTGTCCAGTTTCAATATTTGCACCGTCGCATACATATTTAATATTGTTGTTGAGGCAATAAACAATGGTTTCGATGTGCATTGCGAGCGTACAGGCCGGACAGATATTTACGCGGTTGAAATCTTTTTCTGTTGCCGATTTCTGGTAGTCATTAAAATATACATCATCCCTCAAGTCAGAAAACTCAATGATTTTATGAACGAAGGCTTCCTGACCGAATTTCTTTTGAAGCAGCTTAAGGTTAAATTCTGAATTAGACGGATGTGAGGAGACCAGGCCAAGCGTGAATATTTTGAAAGAGGTATCGAAGGTGAGAAGGTGCACCCGCTTGAATGCTTTAGCCAAAGTTGCCGCGGTAAGCGTTGAATCAGTGCCACCTGAGAACCTTAAACAGATATTAAGTTTTTTAGGATCGTCCGGGATTCTTGAAAACTTGTGGTTTGGAGGGTTTTGATTTGTAGGTGTGTTGTTGGCCTTGTTTGCAGAGAAGTAGCCTTTTATAATTTTCAGGACGATGAGAGGGGAGGACAACCAAAAAATGAAGACAACCCTTTTATCCATTTTTTTTGGAAATCTATCAAACAAAGTAATCAATGCTTTTTCCAGCTTCTTGAGCATAATGTTTTTCTTTATAAATGCGCTTCAATTATTCAGGTTTGGTAAAGATAGTTTTTATTTCTATAAAAATAAACGGCCATTTCAGTGTTTAACTAAAATGGCCGCTAAATAATTTGAAAGTTAGTTTTGGATGATAAAAGAGCGATAATGGAATTCTTAACCTATCCCTATACCTTATTCCCCTTATACACCCTATACCTTTTCTACTTCAACCACTTGTCGAGCCAATTGAAGAAAGTACGCTGCCAAAGGATGCCGTTTTGTGGTTGGAGTACCCAGTGGTTTTCATCCGGGAAATAGAGGAATTCAGCAGGGACATCAACCAATACAGCGGCGTTAAAAGCTGTCATACCCTGGGTAAATACAACCCTGTAGTCCAGTTCACCGTGGATGATCAAGATAGGTGTATCCCAATTTTGGACAAGTTTATGAGGTGAATGTTTGTAAGCTCCCATGGCTACTTTGTTGTCGAAGTCCCAGAAAGCGCCGCCTTTGTCCCAGTTTTCGAACCACATCTCTTCGGTTTCGAGGTATTGGGCTTCTTCGTTGAAAATTCCATCATGAGCGATAAAAGCTTTGAAGCGGCCTTCGTGTATGCCTGCAAGATAAAATACTGCGTAACCACCTGCACTCGCACCAATGGCACCAAGTTTTGTTTCATCAACATAAGGCTCTTTGGCCATTTCATCAATTGCTGTGAGGTAATCCTGCATGCTCTTGCCATGGTAATCGCCGCTGATTTGTTCCTGCCATTCCTGTCCAAAACCGGAAACTCCCCGTCTGCTTGGTGCAACGATGATGTAATCATTAGCAGCCATGATTTGGTAATTCCATCGGTAATGGAAGCTTTGGCTGAGCGGGCCTTGTGGGCCACCTTTGCAATAAAGCAAGGTTGGGTATTTTTTGTTGGGATCGAAATCAGGTGGATAAATAATCCATGTTAACATGTCTTTTCCATCGTGGGTTTTCATCCACCGTGCTTCGGTTTTTGCCATGGTTAACTGATCAAGCAAATCTTTGTTGGTGAAGGTTATTTGCTGGGCTTGTCCGCTTTCAGGATTTACAGCAAACAATTCAGTAGGTAATGCCATGGTCTGTTTGGTGGCAATCAGTTTATCGCCGGCGAGGCTAACACCACGGTAATCGTGCAGGCCTTCAGTAATTTTCCGTATCGCACCATCAGCAAGCCTGAACTGATAAATCTGGAATGTGCCTTCGGTATCGCTGGTAAAATAGATTGATTTGCTGTCGGCAGACCATTGCAAACTTCCGGCATTTTGGTCGAAACCTTCGGTAGCATAGGTCTTTTCTCCTGTTTTTGTATTTAAAACAAACAGGCGGTTCTGGTCAGATTCGTAGCCATCGCGTTCCATACTTTCCCAGGCAATATAATTTCCATCGGGCGAATAAACCGGGGCAATATCAAAGCCCATCATGCCTTCGGTGAAATTCTTGGTTTTTCCGGTTTCGAGATTGTAGATGTAGTTATCAGAATTAGTGGACAAACTGTACTCTTTGCCAATCTGTTTTTTGCTTGTGTAAGCTATCGCTTTGCTGTCGGGCGACCAGGATATTTGCTCCATTCCACCCCAGGGCTTCATGGGTGCGTCCCATTCTTCTCCTTCAAGGATGTCGGTGTTGTTTGATAATTTCGAACCATCATAATCGGCAATAAAAATGTGGCTGTAAGTATCCACCCAAACATCCCAGTGGCGGTACATCAGGTCATTCATCAAGCGGCCTGTAGCTTTGGGGAGGCCATCATACAAATTTGCAAACTTATTTTCAACATCTACTTCTTTGGTATAAACTATTTTGCGCTGGTCTGGTGAATATTTGAAGCCAGTTATCCCACCTTTGATATCCGAAATTTGTGTGCGGGCACTTCCGTCGGGGTTCATTTCCCACATTTGTACCGATCCACTTGCGGAAGTCAGGAATCCGATCTTCTCCCCATCAGGACGCCAGATTGCGTTGAACTCACTTTTCGGTGTTTTTGTAATCCGCTGATAGTTTTCACCATCGGCATTTACAGAGTAAAGGTCGCGATTGCCTTTGTTCTGATCAATGCTGTAATACGATACACCATAAAGGATTGTTTTTCCATCAGGGGAAACCTGTGGATCGCCCAGGCGGCCAAAGGCCCAGAGTACTTCAGGTGTCATGCGGTCGCTGGAAAGTTTTAGGTCTTGTTTGTCGATGATTTGAACGTCTTTTTGCTGTTCATTTTTTTGCTGACAAGCGATGAAAGTCAACATCAATACTGCCATTAAAGCCAGTGATAATTTTTTCATATTGATATAAATTAGATTAGTTTGAAATTTTAAGTTGCGAAAGTAAGAAAATAACGTGAAATGGGTTGAGAGTTTTGCGTTTTGCGTTCTGCGTTTCGCGTTTGGAGTTCAGTTTGGTTTTGAGTCTCGGGTTTATTTAATGCATACAAAATATTGAAAATAGTAATCAGGGTCGCTTTGAGGAGCTTTTTTGGCTCTGGCTTTTTTGTGCTAAAAAAACTCCATACAGATAACAGAGTTTGCTTCGGTCGTTCCTCCCTCGCAAAACCTTGTTCCATAAGCAACTATTATCATGCAAAAACTAGAAACTAAAACGGGCTATTGCGAGCGAAGCGAAGCAATCTGACTTGTATTCAAGTAATCAGTTATAAAGGAATACTACCTTCTATGTTTTTATTTTTACTTTTACTTCTTCCTCAGCTCCCAGCTCTCTGCTTTTTGCTCTCTGCCCTACTTCTTTCCATTTCCAAAAATTTCCTTATTTTTGTGAGAACCAATTTCAAAACGCAATGAAAAATTTTACATCTATTTTAACAGTCATTATCTTTTTTACTATTGCTACGTCATCTGTCGATGCAGCTAAAATCCCCTCAAGTAAAGTTGAAACAGTGGCAGTCAATTTCTTTTGGGAGCGCTATAGTCAGTATTTCGATGCCAGGTACAGCAATCTTGAAATAATCGAAAGCATTCCGGTTTACACCGACGGAAAATTGGTTTATCATGCCATAAATGTTAACCATGGCTTCATACTGATTTCGGCCTATGATGAAGCTTTTCCTGTCTTAGGATATTCCTTTACCGACAAATATCAACAGTCAACAATCCATGAGAGCTTTAAGGAATGGACTGAACAGTATGCTCAACAAATCTTGTTTGCTGTTGAGGGCAAAGCTCCAGTGACAAAAGAAATTTGTACTACATGGGAAAAATACTCAGACCCAAATTTTAAACTCGACAGTAAAGCTGATTTTCGTGATATCGAACCTATGCTCACTTCAACCTGGGACCAGGGGAAGTATTACAACCAGATGTGCCCTGCCGATCTTTCTGGTGTTGCCGGACATTGCGTAACTGGTTGCGTTGCCACTGCTTTGGGGCAACTTGCATATTATTTCAGGCATCCACAAATCGGAAATGGATCATATTCATATAACGATCCAAACTACGGGATAATTTCGGCAGATTTTGGTGCTACCACTTACAAATGGGATGAAATGTCGAATTCATTGAGCGAAACCAACATGGCTGTGGCCGAATTGATTTTTCACATTGGCGTTGGCTGCGATATGGTTTATGGGCCTCAAAGTTCGGGCATGTACAACCACAAAGCCGCACATACCATGCGGAGTTATTTCAAGTATTCGCCCGAAACGGAATATGTTTATCGCGACAGCACTTCAATGGATTGGGACAGTTTGCTGGTGGCACATCTCGATCAAAAAATCCCGATGTATTATGCAGGATGGTCGGTGCCAAATATTAACGGACATGCCTACATTGTTGATGGCTATCAGGGCGACCACTTTTACCATTTCAACTGGGGGTGGGGTGGATCGTATGATGGATATTTTTATACTGAAAATTTAACACCGGGTGGAAGTAACTTTAACCTTGCCCAGGAACTTGTAGTTAATTGCTTCCCGGACACTGCAAACTATGCATATCCTTTGCATTGTGCAGGAGATAAAATTCTAACTTCGATGAACGGGACTATTGATGATGGAAGTGGCCCTTGCTACAACTATATGCCGAATGCCCAATGTTCATGGCTGATCGATCCTCAAACCGAATTTGATTCAATATCAAGTATCAACCTTTCTTTCCAGCGATTTAGCATAGAAAACGATGAGGATTATTTATCGGTGTATGATGGAGGTGACGAAAATGCCCCACTCATCGCTGAACTTACAGGAAGCACTTTACCTGACGAAATTTCATCCACCGGCAATAAATTATTCCTGGTTTTTCATTCGGACAACGATAGTACAGCTCCCGGTTTCTTTGCAAGTTACTCAACTGATCGGCCTGAATGGTGCAGTGGAATGACAATACTGACCGAGCAAAGCGATGTAATCTCCGATGGCAGCCATCAGTTTTATTATGAGAATAATTCGCTCTGCATGTGGCAGCTTATTCCACCAGATGCTTCAACCCTAACCGTAAATTTCACCAAATTTCAAACCGAAGAAGATACTGATGTTTTGAAAATTTACGACCTTTCGACCAACACGCTTCTTGCTGAATTATCCGGAATTTATAACCCGCCAAATCTTCCTTTACCTGTTACTTCACCAAGCGGAAAAATGTTTATCACTTTTACCACCAATGGCGATACACGCGCCGATGGATGGGAAGCTTGGTACGAAACTGACCTTGTTAGGATTGAAGAAATTTCACCTGATTTAAGTATTGATGTTTATCCAAACCCTGCCGGTGAAACGATTAATATTTCAATTAATGAGTATATAAATTCTGCATTTAATATTGAGTTGTGCAATTATCAGGGGCAATTGGTCTTAAATCAAATTATTACTAAGTCCGGTGTTAATCAACTTAATGTTTCATCTGTCCCCGAAGGCCTGTATCTGTTAAAAATCCATAACGGTGAATTGTCGAAAATCAGGAAAGTAGTGATTAGCCGTTAAATCCAGGCAACTATTCTATTCCCAGCCCGTCTTGATAAGCATCAAACACTTGTCTAAAAGTGTATATTTGCAGCCAGATTACTAACGTTTATATGAATAAAACTTATTAACACTATGAACTACAAGCCTTTACTTGTCTTACTCGCAATTCTATTTGCTGGCTTCAACGCCAATGCGGAAGTTGTTGACTTTCAAACTGCCAAACTCGTGGCCAAAAATGCTTTTTTAGAAAAAACTTTCGACGCCAACCCTACTTCATTTGAGGAACTCACGTTCACTTCAACCTGGATTGAAAAACAAGGCGATGACCCCATGTTTTATATTTTCAATTTCGAAGATGGGGGATTTGTAATAGTTTCGGGCGACGATGTGTTGCCCCCCGTTTTGGGATATTCGATCACAGGCGTATGCGCAGATATCGGGGTAAATCAAAATTTTGACAGTTATATGATGCATTTTTCGGAACAGATTGTATATGCACGGGCATCACGATTGCAGGCCGAAAAAGAGATTTCAGACAAATGGAATTTTTACAATACAACTGATATAACACAATTTGAAAATAGCAGCGATGAAATCGTTGTTCCCGAGCTGCTCACAAGCCTCTGGAACCAGAACTACCCTTACAATATGTTGAGCCCCGAAGATCCAATGGGACCTGGCGGACATGCTTATGCCGGTTGTGTTGCCACAGCAATGTCTATGGTGATGCACTACTGGCGCTATCCTTTACAGGGTGAAGGTTCCCATGGATATTACCATGATCCCTACGGTTATATTTCAGCGGATTTTGGGGCAACTGAATACAAATGGAATCAGATGATGGACGAAATGGATCCCGACTATGAGGATGTTGCATTAATCCAATTCCATTGCGGTGTAGCAGTAGAAATGATGTACAGTGCCAGCGGATCGGGAGCCTATAGCTGGGATGTCCCCTCTGCCATTAAAAATTACTTCGGGTATTCAACAGCTGCACAGTACAAGGAAAAAGAAGATTTTAACCAAACCCAATGGGCCAACCTGCTTAAAGAGCAAATTGACCTTGGACAACCCATGTATTATTCCGGTTTTAGCAATAGTGGCGGACATGCCTTTGTGTGCGATGGCTATGATGATGCCAACCTTTTCCACTATAACTTTGGCTGGAGCGGAAGTTCAAATGGATATTATACTTTGTACCAGGTTGGTGGATTTAATAGCGGACAGGGTGCAGTAATTAATTTTATACCCGCCGACAATTATCCTTACTATTATACTGGTCAACAAACCTTAACTGCAAAGTCAGGAAGCTTTGAAGATGGAAGCGGACCTGTGGAACATTACATGGCTGATAGCGACATCAGTTGGTTGGTTGAACCGCAGCAACCCGGTGATTCAATTTCTTCGATTACACTTGAGTTTTCACGATTTGACCTGGCCGAGAGCGATGAAATTACTGTTTATGACGGCGAAACAATCACCGACAATGTATTGGCGGTTATTTCAGGCAGCGAAATCCCTCAGGCTGTTAGCTCCTCAGGTAACTGTATGTTGGTTGTATTTAAGAGCAACAATCAAGAAACTGCAAATGGATTCCTTGCAAGTTATACCACCGAAGCCCCGGTTTGGTGCTCTGGCCTTTCACAAATGAACGAACCCGAAGGTGTACTCAGCGACGGAAGCCTTGAATTTGATTATTACGACAATACAGTTTGTATGTGGCGCATCGAACCTGGAAGTGGTGATGTAACTACTTTGCATTTTACAGCCTTTGATACTGAAGCAAATAATGATGTTGTAAAAGTTTTTGACCTCGGAACCCAGGAGCTGCTCGCAGAATACTCAGGAAATTACAATGGTGGCGTTCCTGATCCGGTAAGCTCGCCCAGCGGAAAAATGTTTGTGACTTTCTCGACCAACAATGGCGAAGTGCATGATGGCTGGGAGGCATACTATGTAACTTCTATGGTTGGTATCGACGATACTGGTGACAATATGAGTGAAGTCCGTATCTTCCCAAATCCAGCCACGAATCAGGTAAACATTGATTTATCCGGTTTCAAAAAGGAGGAATTGAATATTGAGATTTTTGGTATGGACGGCAGGATGTATATTGATGAAACAATTAATGTGGAAACTGCAACCTATGCATTAGACCTTGAAAATCTACCGGTAGGCATTTATCTGATGAAGTTTATCCAACAGGAAAAGACGCAAACGAAAAAGCTAACGATACAATAAAATTAAGGTGCCGGATTTATTCTGGCATTTTTTTTGATTTTTTTGCACATTTTTCTTCAAATAAATTTGTCAGTAAAAAATATCCTACTATTTTTGCACCCGCTTACAGCGAAAACAGTTCTTCATTAAGAACGCATGGTCCGTTCGTCTAGGGGTTAGGACGCCAGGTTTTCATCCTGGTAACACGGGTTCGATTCCCGTACGGACTACTATTTAAAAACATAAAGCCTTGAAAATTAAGATTTTCAAGGCTTTTGTTTTTGTATGAGGGGAATAGAAAGGGGGGTAATATATTTTTGAACTGGCTATTGCACTTCGTACAGGTGTTTCTGTTCTCATTGTTTTTTATATGCATATGATGGTGTATGTATTAATGAATCCACTCAACAAAGTTTCCCGGACTTGATGAATTCCCTTTGAATACCATCTTTTAAAGTTTCGTTCGAAATAACAAGACTGTCTTTTGATAAAACATGAAGGCAAACGTATTGCACTATGTTCATTATATCTGCCCCGGTCAGCTCATGTTGTTGCGAAATATGTTTGAGATTAATATCTTTCGTCAATATTATTTTTTCAGGGAAAGCTTTCTGCCATAACTGAAAGCGCTCATTTGATTTAGGCATCGGAAAGTGTATTATCGACTGAAAACGTCTGATAAATGCCTCATCAATATTGCTTTTAAAATTCGAAGCTAAAATAACAAGGCCACGGTAATCTTCGACGCGCTGGAGCAAATATGCTACCTCCTGGTTTGCATATCTGTCATGAGCATTCTGAACATTTGTACGCTTTCCGAAAAGGGCATCTGCCTCATCAAAAAAGAGTATCCAATCTTTATTTTCGGCACGGTTAAACAAATTGGCTAGGTTTTTTTCGGTTTCCCCGATATACTTAGAAACAACTGTTGACAGATCTACCCGGTAAACATCGCGTGATGTATATTTCCCGAGCAAATTTGCAGTAAGTGTTTTTCCGGTTCCCGGCGAGCCATGAAATAAAACCCGGTATCCTGGTTTAAGCTTGCGGTCCATGCCCAATTCTTTCATCAGTTTACTGCTGTGCGACAACCAAACCATTATTTCCTGAATCTGTTTTTCGGTTTGAGCAGGTAATACTAAATCGTCCCAATCCATTTTTGTTAAAATAAGGGCTGCAGGGAATTCATTGCCATAGTGTGGTTTTGATGCTTTGCCCAGGGTGATGGTCTCCACGAATTCCTGATCAAGTAACAACTGGCCACTTAAAGCCGGTTCATACGTTCCGTTTGCTGATAATTGTAAAACTTGTTTCCGGGCAAACAAATGTTCAGGGGAAAAGAGTTGCTGTATTTCAAAACGGCTTTCCAGATCCTCACCACTTAATATAAACAGTGCAGTTTCAGCTGTAGGCAGAAACCCCCGATGGTTTTTGCCCCGGATGCCTCCCAGTTGCGGGAAGGTTCCCCCCTCTGGGTTGATTTCCTGAATTATTTGATCGATGAAGTCTGGACGGATATGTGGTATTAAGGATAGGACAAGCACCAACCTTTCTGCAAAATTTAAGCTATTTTCAACGATAAACCTTCCATATGGCTTATTGACACTATTTATTTTAGGAGCTTTAATATCATAAATACTTTTGTGTTGGGCAGCCTTTTCAAAGTGCAGTTGCAGACGTGTAAGGAGTACAGCTTGAAACCATTTCAATTCATTGTTCAAAACTTCGTGGTTGTTGTCTTGAGTTTTGGACTTATGAGTTTGAGGCATAGTATTAGATTTTATTAACCTTTTTAAAAAGTGTTTTGGCGGGTTTTATTGTGGATTTACCGTTTGCCTTTTGTTGTAGTTTGGGGTTTTGCTTTAAATGTTCTGTTGCACTACATGGGTCAACTCATGCGCCAGCAGTTGTTTTCCAGCAGAAGTTTCGGGCTTATACTTGCCTTCATTGAAATAAATATCTTTCCCATGTGTAAATGCCTGCGAATGCAATTCTTTATTCATTTGAACAGCATTTTTATTGGTATGAATCCTTACATCAGAAAAATCTACACCAAAGGCCGATCCCATACTATCCATTATGTTTTCGGGCAATGCACTGCCTTCTCCTTTGGTATTATTAAGATTAGAGAGTATATCTTGTCTTTTCTGTGGATCAGTTTTATCAGGTTTGGTTTGAACGGTTTCTTCCTCTTCTTCAGCTTGCTTTTGAATTTCAATTTTCGCTTGTACAGGTTCCTCCTCCTCTTCCTGCTTTTGAATATTCCGTTTAGCCTGAACTGCTTCCTCTTCCTCGGGAACTTCCTGCTTTTGAATATTCCGTTTAGCCTGAACTGCTTCCTCTTCCATATTCTCTTGAGGTGCTTTGTTTACAATGTTTTTGGCAGCTATATCAGCTTCTTTTTCTTCAGGATCCTCTTTTCTTCCAATGGTCAGTTTGGTCTGGAAGAAGGAATTTTTATTCTTTTCTGACAATGTGGAACTTTCGGTGGTTTTGGAGAAAAATGGCGTTTTATTTTCTTCCCTGGCAGTAGGGTTTTTGTGACGACGATTTATACGTTTCATGATTTTAGCTATTAGTGGTTCTTTCTATAAATTCATTCATAAGTAAATTATAGTCAATGGCTCCATTGCAGCTTTTGCTAAAGGTGAAGATATCCTTTCCTTTTTCCTGTGCATGGGCCAGGGTGATATTTGAGCGGATGCGTGTATCGAACACCTGCTCACCATATTCGGCAAACAACTTATTCAGTACCTGGCGGTTCATCGTTTTGCGTTCATCGTATTTGGTCAACAGAAAGCCTAAGATCTTTAAGTCTCTGTTTAGTTGCTTCCTTATCCTGTTAAATGTATGTATAAAACTATGCACTCCCTCGAGTGGAAGATATTCAGCCTGCAGGGGAATAATTACATAATCGCTGGCTGACAAGGCATTAACTGTAAGCATGCCAATAGCCGGAGGACAATCGATGAAAATATAGTCGTAGTTTTTCCGGATAGGTTTCAGGATCTCCCTTAGGATATATTCTCTACCATACGTGCTTACCAGTTCCAATTCAGCATTTGCCAGGTCGATTGAGGAAGGTATCAAATCCAAACCATTGCTTTGCTGAATAATGTTTTCAACGTGCGCTTCTTGGCCACTGGATGCCTTATGGATGAGATTGTATATTCCTTCTGGTTCATCCTTCACTCCCAGGGCCTGGCTCAGGTTCGCCTGCGGGTCTATATCGATCAGCAACACCTTATGGCCCATATCCCTCAGTGCAGCACCAAGATTGATGGCAGTTGTGGTTTTTCCGGAACCGCCTTTTTGTATGGCGAGGGAGATGATGGGCATGGGATAATATGTTTGTTGTTTAAATTTAAGGTTTGGGTGTCATTTTCTTTGACCTTGATTGGTTTTCTGCTGAAATTTCCGTTGTTGGTTTAAATTTCACGGCTTGCCCTTGTTCATTAAACAATTTTGATATTTCAGCTCCATTTGATCTGGAAAACAGCGTATGGGATTTTCTGAAATTGGAAATCATGATTATTTTTTGGAAGTTAGAAAGCTCCTTGGCAAGAAAATATTTCCTGAAGCGATCAAAATCCATCCTATCTTTTTGTCTGCCAACATAAATGGCATCATTCCAATCCAGCGTTTTATGCTTTGTCAATAACCACATAATATAAGTGTCTCTTGATATCAGTCCAAAAGCAACCCTGGCTCTTGCTTCATCAGCATCCATAAAAAGTATGTTCCATGCATTGATTGGCCCTGCCTTCAATCTCCTCACTGCATAAATCGCTTCTTCTTTTGATGGTGGTGGTGGTGGCTTCACCTTTTTATCCTGACTGGCACCTTCCTTAACTAGTTTTTGCTGTTCACGCTCACTGCTAATATCGGGATATTTAAAGGAGTCTTTATTTAGCGCGCCTGTTTCCAGTTTTCCATCTTTCATTGAAACGGGCATCTCAAACCCAATTTTTATAGTGGGGCCAAATTCGATGCTCGCGATATCCAATTCTTCTTCCCAAATATCTATTTCTGCCAACCATAAATCCAGAAATACCCGAATACCACCCTTCAATTTTGCAATAAATTTTGCATCAGTAAAGATTTCAATTTTACCCTCATCAATTTCCAAACCTCTTGCTTTCGACCACTTTGCTTTTACCGAAGCCGATGCTTCTGCATTGGCCTCCATCCCAATGTTACCAGTTAATCGCCCTTCAACAGCAGCAACCAAAATGCTCAGTGTTGCCTTGAGGGTCAGATAGGCGAGGAGCCCTCCCCTTCCAGACATTCCTATGATTATATTTCCTTCAATTTCAAAATCGTCTTTGGGATTAGTAAGGTTGAAATTATCAAGTTTTATGGACAATTCTTTAAAATGTGGAGGCGTGAAATAGGCATATAAGCGGGCACCTCCTTCAATCCCCAGTTTTAGGCTGGCGCCTATAGGTGGTATAGCAAAAAGAATAATTGAAGGGGGTGAAATCTTGAAGAGATCTTTTTCAAATTTTTCCTCTTTGCCAGCCGGTTTTTCCTTAGAGCGATCCAAACCTACCTTACCCGAAACAATAATTTCGCCATTGGGCTCCAACTTAACCTCTGCCGCTGCAGCGATTCCCTTGCCCAGGTTAATGGTTACATTTCCGCTTCCAAATACAGTCCATTCATCTGAAATTTCGTCTGTTGCCTGCTTGTTTTCATCCACCACCCGGTTGGTTATGCCGACATTTATTTCTCCTTCAGCACTGGCTTTATCAAATGCAAAAGGAACTTTTCCTTTAATTAAAATGGCACCATTTTTATAATTGATGGTAATGCTGGTGCCGCCTTTTAGTCCAGGAATATCAGGTTCTACTGAGCCACCACCGGAAATTTGGAATCCATTTGTATCGCCGCTTTTGCCAACAGTTAGTTCAAGCACCCCTTTTTTAATTCGCGGTACAATTCCTACGAGGTCAGTTTTACCACCAAAGGTATAGCCTTCTTTTTCGACCTTTAGAAACATTTCTATCTCTTTAAACCCTTTTATATCTGGTTGAGCCATTCCTTTTGCGGAAAGTACTCCGTCATCATATTGAACATCAGCCTCTGCTTTTTTCAAACCTTTAACTTTTCCAGTGGCTAAACTGATTTTACCTTCAATGGAATAATTGTCTTCACCTTCATTCGTACGCTCATATTTGAAACTTATCCTTGATTTATCAAAAAGTTCAGAAGCAAGGTCAAAATTTCCTTTTAACTTGATGTTCCCGTTGCTATTTACATTGGCCTTTACAGATCCTTCACCCACGTTTTTAATACTAAAATTTATGTTACCATTTGCATTAAAATTTTGTGTTCCTATTGTAATTTCCAGATTCGTATTGTCAATTTTAAAAGGATCGGGTAATTTAATTTCATTTGCACCAAAAGTTTTCCTGACACTTATACCTGTATTATTCAGGATAATGTCAATATCAGCATTGCCTAGAAATGGAATAGTGGGCTTGATTTTTCCGATAGCTGAAATGCCCGTATTAGGATCCAGGTTTACCTGATGTATTTCGACCGGGCTTAAACCTTTAAAACGAATAGCTTCTTTTAAAGCGTGGGCAATACTTGGCTTGTAAATATAACCCCCGTACTGTAAAGCATCTGATCGCTTCAAAGTGAATACCGCATTCTCTAGGGCATTAACGCCATATTTTTTCTGCTTACCTTTGTTGAAGTCAACAGAACAGACAAGTTTTCCATCAGAATTTGATGCTGAATCATAATGAACTTCTTTTATAAGTGTAGTCCCTGAAGCTGTTCTTCCAATATATATTTTCTTATTTAATATCTTTTTCTTCGACATGGCTGCAGCATCGTCCCAAGGTATATCTTTCCTTATCCCTCCCATTCTTCCGCTATAAATTGCCAGCATTTTTGCAGTTCCGCGTAACCTCAGATTGGCAATCTCTTTTTCTTTCAAGGCTTTCAGTCCGTCGAGTTGCTTGCCTGCTTTTACTTTTTCAATGCCCCAGGTTTTCCTTTTGCCTTTCACAACCAAGCCTTTTTTCAAACCTTTAGTAAGGGTCAAGGTATATTCTTTTCTTGCTTTTTCTATACTTGGCAGGTTAGATATGTTTGCCGTTTTAGCCTTATTTATTACTTGGTTTATTTTGTGTACTCTTTCCGCCTTAATTTTCGAGCCTGAGGAAGTATTTGAAGAAGCTTCCAATAGCCACATATTGCTAATCGTGTTTGGGCCACCAAGCTGCAATTCCTGTTTGTGATCAACATGATAACCACCTTTCACATATTTACCAGAGCTATCCCAAAATGGTCGGAATAATCGCTGGCGTATTTCTGTGATCGCACCAAAAATGAGCCCTTTACTCGTGCTCCCTGCTTTTTTTAGTTGAAAATAATAAATACGCTGACCACTTTTATCAAAGATTTTAGGGTCTTTTTCATTTGCGGCTTTCTTATCGAGTTTTTCTTTAAAATTGTTTGCATCTGAATTCTGTAGTTCTTTCTGCCAAATACTTATTTGATTATTACTCCTTCCGGGTGAAGTGAAATCGTCAGTTGCGATCCCGCCCTCCTCGTTTTTTATTTCAGGGCTCTCTTTGGGTAATAAAGTAAATCCACCAGTTGGACCAAATTTCAGTTTAAATGCAGGTACCTTTAAATAGGGTATAGTTATGTTATTCTTACTTGTATCTATAGAAATACCTTTCTTTTTGTCTTCATAAAAATATGTCGATTTATCATTATCCTGAGTAGGGGGTTTAACACTTGAGCTTGCACGCTGAATGCTGCCGTTTTGTTGTACTACATGTGTCAATTCATGCGCCAATAACTTTTGGCCATCAGAACTACCGGTATCATATTTCCCTTCATTGAAATAAATATCCGAACCATGTGTAAATGCCTGTGCGCCCAATTCTTTGTTCATTTGAACTGCAGAACTATCGGTATGTACCCGGACAGCGCTGAAATCTGAATTGAAAGCAGGTTCCATTGAAGCGCGTGTGTTTTCAGCAAGGGCTGAGCCCTTGCCCTTGCTGGAGTTTAACCCGCTTTCAAGCTTACCTTTGGCATAGGTTCCCGAATGATCTGATTTGGCCTGTACTTCGGGAGTTGTCTCGCTTTCAAATATTGGTGTACGCTGTAAAGTTTCTGGCTCCTGTTCTTCCTCCATCTCCTGAAGGCCTTCCTCTTCAGCGGATTCCTGCTGTTGGAATACCGGAGTTGTAGATAAACTATCTGATTTTTTTTGAATTCCGAATTCATGAGTGTCATTATCACTTTCAAAGACCGGTTTGCGTTGTATGTTCTTCTCTTCCTTTTCTGTTTTGGTTTGAATTGATTCATTCTCCAATGCTTCTTTTGGTGGTACCGATCCGGGATTACTTAACTTTTGTACAACGCTATCGGCCATAGCATCGGCTTCCTTCTCATATTTATCATTGGGCCGGCCTATTTTTAGCTTCGACTGTATGGTATTTGGAAAGAAGCTTTCTGTATTTACAGGCATACCTTTTCCTGTAAAGAAATCGTTAGAGTTGTTCTTTTTGAAAAACAATTCAGGCCCCGTTTTATGATGAAGGGCAGAAGATGTTTTAGTTTCGGTGGTTTTCATTAGGAATAAAAAAAACTTTTAATCGGTTTAAAGCCGTTTAAAAGTTACGCGTGCCTGATATCAAAAAACGTTTAACATTTCACTATTGTCATTTCAAAGGTAGTCTGACGTTTGAAAGTGCTACGCACGTTTCTAAGTCAAATCCCTGGTTTTCAATCGTCCGCCGGCTTTCGGACATTGAAACGTCCTATATTAGCCCGAAATTGGAATATTGAAATGACACCAGATTCATTTAAGGTTCCACAACGAATTTAATGGATGGTTTTAAAACAAATATTTATTCCATACTGACATATGTTAATTGTCAGGTGTCGGATGACGAATGTGTAAATTTCAGAAATTCCGTTATTTGACCATATAGTAACATCGGACATCGGACATCGGTCACCGGTCATCAAACCATTAATAACAATTAGCACATATTTGTTATTACTTCTAACTAAAATAACAGTAGAACTTCATTTAGCATTATCGCCATTTTACAGACATTATATCTTTCATCCAGGGTAGTTTTATTGTACTTAGTCCCCAGCCGTTAGGTAAGCTGTCAAGCAGGATATCCATGGATTTTTGTTCAACCATCAGGTGCCAACCGCTCGGGTGCTTCTCCAGTTTGCCATCCCGTTGTAGGAATCCCTCGCGTAAACCATCAGATGAGGTTTTTCCCAAAGTTCCCCAATGCTCAATTGCGGCCTGCAGCATCACCTCAACCTCATTCATTTCTATCTCATCAAGTGCTATAAACCGGGCAATTGGATCTTCAGCCTGTAGCCCACAAATCAGCTTTGCCAACAGCATCTCGTACTCGGGCAGTTCAGTTTTTCCCGTGGCCATATACTGGATCAGGTGAACAGCATGATGCCGGGAAGTGTTATCGATGAAATCGTTGTTGTGAAGCAGTTTTAATTTTCGGAAAAAGTTTGTAAAAAAAGGATGCAATAAAACAAGCCCGGCATTATGGATATAGATACCTTCTCCCTCTTTAATTAAACTGGTAAATGAAGTATCGTCCTGAAAATATTCATCTTCTTTTACAAAATCAGATAACGATTCATCATTCAAAAAGGATTTTTCTTCTTCGTCAAATTCCGGTTTCTTTTCACTTTTAGCAGCAACATCAGAGGATACTGTGGTTTTTGAAAAGTCATTCTCCCCGGAAATTTTCAAAGGCAAACTGCCATCATCCTTTTTATCTAAATCTTTTGAATACTTTTCCTGGTCCTTTATTTCAAAAACTTTATCACCGCTTTCTTGCCGCTGTTTTGTTTCTCCTGCTTCAGGCTTCACAGCTATATTTTCACTAACAGGGGTAGCCTGTGTGTCCGTGTCTTTTTTATTTCTCCTGTCTTTTGATGTTTTATCTGTAGCCTTTGAACCACCTAAAGCACTGATACTTTTTCGATCCTTTACTATGATTTTACTGATCTCTTTTAGTATTTCTGCTTTCGCTTTTCCTAAAACAGGGTAAAACCTGTTATTGTTTGCAAGGTCTCGTTTTATGAATTCTCTCATGTAATCATTATCACCGACCGGAAATATTTTTAAAACCAGATCACCAAGTTGTTCACTTTTAATGACCTTGATCTTGCCAGTCATGTAAAGTGTGATAATTTCTTTCCAGAAACGTACACGCGATTTAGGGATAGAAGCCTGGCCTCTTTTCTCGCGAGCAACACGAGGTGTTTTTTCAGCCCATCTTTTTTCCAATTTTTCCAGGTCTTCCAATAACTGTATCAAAAACTCCTGTTTTTTTGCTGTACAGGCTTCGAGCATTAATTGCAGAAAATGATCGCTTTGTTGTAAGGCTAATCTGTCAACAGAAGTTGGTTTGCCGGATAAAAGTGATTGTAACTTTTCGACAGCAATTGAATTACTTGCCAGGGAAGTCAGTATTTTCTGCCGGAGTTTATCCTCAGACAAATGCCCAGCCTGAAGGGGCAGGATACCATATTCCAGGTAATACAACCATTGGTTAAATATCTCCTCCTGAACAGGCCGCCGTGTAATTTGAACCTGTTCGCCATTCAGGTAGTTATTTTTCAAAGCAATTAAACTATAGAGTTGTTCTTCTAAACGATTGGCGATTGAAATAGCCAGCTCATCATCCGGCATGTTATTGTTCAGCTTACCAAGATCAATTGCCAACTTATCAATTTGTATCAACTCTTTAGTGTTGCCGTATCGATCGAACAACTTTTCCAATGTTGTGTGGAGATGTTGGTGACAAAAAGTGCTGATTTTTTCTAACCATTTATTCCCATCAACTCCTTCAGGAAGCTTGATCTCCACGAATTGTTTTTCGATGATATGAAGATTTTTACTTGACACTTTGCTGGAGTTTGAAAGTCATTATTTAAAGATGTTTTTGATTGCATTGGCCGATGAAGTCTTCAGTACCTTTTTAAGGTCTTCCGCTTTCCAATTCTTTACCATCCTTTTCTTCTTGATCCCTGCAGCCTCCATTTTGCTATTGAGATCTTCAAGCAATTCCCGAACCTCGTCTGTCAGTTTTTCAGGACTTGAAGTCACTACCTTATCCAGGTATTTATATGTAATAGCCTCCAATAATTTTTCATACTGACTTTTTCTGTCTCCTGTGGCTTTCTTAAGACTGACCATTAAAAGACCTGATGCCGTTGCAAAGCGTTTGTTCATTTCCCGTGTATCGCCGGCAAACAGGCTAAACATCTTTGCCATGCCGAAGGTTTTTGTTTTTGCAAGGGAGGAATCCTTTTCAAGTTCTTCAATTGTGGCCTGGTTGGCAGCAAACCGGATGTTTAATAATTGTGTCAAATCTTCACTTTTCTCAGGAATTAAGCCCGGGTTAGTTGCTGGATTTTCCGAGGGGCCTCTTGTTTCTAAAATCCTGCTTTCACCTGGTTCATCTAAAAATATGAAATCAGATTCAACAAAAAGATCACATTTAGGAAATGAATAGACTATTTTAAATACACTTACTTTAAGTTTATTGAACTCCTCAATATCCCAAACTCGTAAAAGGAATTTTGCATCTTCACATGATGCTTGACCAGACATAGTAAGAGGTAGATCTTTGATGACAAATCCTGATTCCACGAGTACCAATGAGAAACTACCACCAGGTGGAGATACTTCTATGAGATACTGTCCGTGTTCATCACCATAATTTTCTACGACAATCGAAAGGGTTTCCGTTGGACAGAGATCCTTGATGTCATGGATGATTTCGTTGCGGCACGTCAGGGTTTGGTCTTTTGGATTCTTTGGATCGCCTGTTTCGGTTGTAGCTTCAACAATAAGTTTAACAACAATTGCTTTGCTTAATGGAAAGATATATTCAAAGGCCGCGTTGTGTTCATATACTGCTTTTGTTTCATCATTAACCTGCCACTCATAACGGTCGGCCCTGCCATCACCAGCTTTAAAGCGATACAAGTAGCCTCCCTCGCAAAGCTTACCCGCGTTATAAACAGGTTTCGAATCAATTATTTCAATTTCATTTGGAACCTTATATACGGTAAGTGTTTGGGTAACTTTTTCTCCATTGGGTGGATCGCAACTTAGTTCAATTATAGCTATTTGATCCTCTTCAAAACTTGTTACCTGTGAAGGTTCAAAGAAATATTGATCACTATCCTTAATCAATCCAAGATTTGGCTCCGCAAGCAGTGTTCCATTGGCCGGATGCAGGTAGATGGGATAACGATGCTTGTCGTTGGAGCAGAAAACGTATCGTTTGAGGATGATCGATGGATTACATAAAACATCAAATTTATCCTCACTTGCTACCTTTCCACAAAATGGCAGATAGTAAGACAAAGTGTATTGGCCGTGTGGTAATGGATTTAAATTTGTGTTAATTAGCTTATAGCTTGATGGTATATTATTACTTTCGGGCTCAGTTGTTATTTCGATATTTGGCTCAAAAGCATCACCATCCGCCTTTTTCAATAGGAATTTGCCGCCCATCGGGCTGACATCTAAATCCAACGATTCATCTTCCTGAGGATTCTCGGTAAAAGTCTTTTCGCCTCCAATACTTATTGTAACAGTATCCACCATTTCACAAAGGTTAATTATTTCATCCGTTTTAGTTTCGCAAATACCGTTACCAAAAACGTGGGACACTACATATTGGGTTTTGTTGTGGTAATAAAATGTTTTTTTCAATATGTTGGCCGGAGTTCCTGCAAGTGGTTCAACGCGTTCCCCATCCACCATCCAGTAAGACGCGTAGCTATCATTGTTATTTTCAATTGTGAAAGTTATTTCTTGGGCATGTAATACAGACTGGCTATCATATATTGGCACATTTTCCCCCACGTTCATTTCAGGTAGGCCTGGTTTATTATACACCATTAGCTTCGACTTTGCCGTGAGGCTTCCAATATGGTATGTTATCACAACTTCTGCACTAATCTCATTAGAAAGCGGAACTTGCACTGGATGGAAAAAATATTTTCGTTGGGCATCATCAAAACTGATATAATCAGGCAAGTCTCCGGTATCAGGGATTTCCCCGTTCACAACACCCCTGATTGTCCCGCCCCTGGGGTAAGTCCAAATTTCATAAATTTTTTCATCGTTGCTGCAAAATTCATCGGGCAAAAGATAGATCATGGGCTCGGGTGTTTTGAGGCTGTTGCAACAGCGGTAGGGAAGGCAAAAATCCCCGACAACCACCTGCGTGGCGTTTTCAGATAACATTTCCCTAAAC
>Ga0075120_10001021_pt1 | contig 22773 bp, 23 predicted proteins | sample AntAceMetag02UKL_FD_69792 | JGI IMG/M metagenome (GOLD analysis project Ga0075120, IMG submission 69792) | Saline lake microbial communities from Ace Lake, Antarctica - Antarctic Ace Lake Metagenome 02UKL | ecosystem: Environmental > Aquatic > Non-marine Saline and Alkaline > Saline | place...
ACCAGAATACCAAGGTTATTTGTCAGGGTTTTACTGGCAAGCAAGGTACTTTTCATGCACAGCATGCTTTGGCATATGGCACCAAGCTTGTTGGGGGGGTTACTCCGGGGCGCGGGGGAACCGAACATTTAGGCTTGCCGGTTTTTGATACTGTGCAACAGGCATATGCAAGCACCAAGGCTGATGCCAGTGTTATTTATGTGCCGCCTTTTTTTGCTGCGGATGCGATTCTAGAAGCCGTTGATGCAGGCATTAAATTAATTGTCTGTATTACTGAAGGCATTCCTGTTTTACATATGTTGCGCGTTAAAGCCGCGATGGCAGGCAGTGATGCGTTGTTGATTGGGCCAAACTGCCCAGGCATTATCTCACCTGAAGCCTGTAAAATAGGTATTATGCCTGGCAGTATTCATTTACCAGGCCGCATTGGTATTGTTTCTCGCTCCGGCACCTTAACTTATGAAGCAGTCCATCAGACAACACAGCAAGGGCTGGGGCAAAGTACTTGTGTGGGTATCGGTGGCGATCCTATTCACGGCATGAATTTTATTGATGTTATTAGTCGTTTACAGGCAGATGAGCATACTCAGGGCATCATTATGGTCGGTGAAATCGGCGGCAGCGAAGAAGAAGAAGCTGCTGAATATATAAAAAACTATGTGACTAAACCGGTGGTTGCATATATTACTGGCTTAACTGCGCCAGCAGGTAAACGTATGGGGCATGCTGGTGCTATCGTCACCGGTGGTAAAGGAACAGCAGAAAGCAAAGTTTCTGCGCTTAAATCAGCCGGAGTGGTGGTGGTCAATTCGCCTTCAATTATGGGTATTGCCATGCAAGAGCTTATTGCAAATGGCTAGTCTTAAAATAATTAAATGAACAAAGCTACACAACTATCGCTTGCAAAAGGCACCTAATCCGTGTAAAAAATTGATACATCATCAAATCATAATATATTGAGGATAACATGAAAAAAACTACAAAAACTATAACAACTATCGGTTCAGCAATTGCTTCAACATTCGCGGTAAATGTGGCTAATGCAGAAAGCAATCCATTTGCGATGAGTGAACTAAGCAGTGGCTATATGCAGCTTGCGCAGTCAGATAAAGCAGGCGAGATGAAGTGCGGTTCTAAAATGAAAATGGACAAGCAGAAGGAAGCTGCTTGTGGCGAAGGTTCATGCGGCAGTATGATGGAAAATGGTAAAATGAAAAAAGGCCTGGAAAAGGTCTGTGGTGCGATGATGAAAGGTAAAGAAGGTGCGTGTGGAGATTTGCAGAAAAAATCAGCGTCTAAAAAAGAAAAAAATAAAGGTTATTCTGTTAGCAATTCAGGATGGGGCAATAAAAAATCTAAAAAATCCACAGCCGATACCATGCAAAAAGGTATGAATATGGATATGGGCAAAAGCAAAGAAGGTAAATGTGGCGAAGGCAAGTGCGGCGGCATGATGCAAGATGGAAAAATGAAAAAAGGCATGGAAGGCATGTGTGGTGACATGATGAAAGGTAAAGAAGGTAGCTGTGGTATGGGTATGAAAGGCATGGGCGACATGAAAGGCATGGGTGACATGAAAGGCATGGGCGACATGAAAGGCATGGGCGACATGAAAGGCATGGGTGACATGAAAGGCATGGGTGGCATGAAAGGTGATGAAGCAAGCTGTGGCGCTATGATTTCTCCTGAAAAAGCAGCTGGTAAATAGAGCATAAGCTATAGCCCAATAATTTTCATTTTGCTTGCTAGGTATACATTGTTATTTTGAATTGACAAGTTTTTATCTGTCGATATTATTAACAGTTAGCATTGCAAAAAAATAGTTGAGAAACTAGATCAATGGCCCGGTTTGCTACAAATCGGGCCATTTTTTTGAGTTATTGCAACACTCTAGTTTATGATTACCTCAAAGCTCAGCGAGTATTGTTGATTCCTTCCTATAAGCGATAAAGTACATCAGCGTGTGTTCCGCTGACGCTGCCATACTTCGCGCGGTGACGGTTGCGGATTTTATAGCGCGTTGATTTTGGTCGAGAGCAAGGCGCTGAAACAGGCGCCTAGCAAGCTACGCAACTGTTTCAGCAACGCAGCTATCGGCAAAAATCGGCCGTCAGAAAACCGCAACCGTGGCCGTGTGAAGTATATATATGACTAAATGGGTATCACGCATCATTCAGTTGAAATCCTCTTTAAGCAACTTTTCTTATTGCGCCTTTTTTCAAATTAAAGTAAAAAGCGTATTTTCAAGGTATTTACTTTTTACCTTAGAGCCAGTCTTCTCATCACTTGGCTACACTTTGCTTCTGCGAACGTAATTCAAATTGAACTTGTTAGTAAAGGGTATGCAGTATATAAAGAGCATTAATCTGATGACTATTAACCGCTAAGAGAATGAAATACATAATACGCAAACTAAATGCAGACTTTATTTTTAATGAATTAGAACAAGTCAGGCAGCAATTTGTAGAGGCATTAACTTACACTATGGAAAGCGCTAATATAGTTTTTGATAAAAAAGCCAGTAACCCTCTGGATATTTATATCGAATACGATTTTCAACAAAAGGACTATGAAGATGTTGTATATGGATTTAATCTGCGTGAAGAAATTGCCAGAAACTTTGCGCTTGATGTAAATAAATACCATGCATCTGAGCAGCTTTTAAATATCAGTCAGAATTTAAGACAATTAGCTGATGAACTAGATAGTCGATATAAAAAAGAACCCATCAAGACAGTTGCTGAAATTAAAGATGAGCAGGAAAAGGAATACGCTAACAAAGTTAATCGTTCATATCGTGAAGTTCTGAAAGATGCGATTGCAATGGATGAAGCTAGAAAAAAACAACAGTCATTGACTGAGTTAAAAAGATCAACGGGCTTTCTGGATGCAGAATACAAAATAAACCCGCACCAAGATCAAACTACATTACTTAAAGATAGTTTAAATGATTAATCTGCTTGTCTGGTCATCTAGTGGAAAAACATAAATATCTCTGCAATACTCGATTGCTGTGGGTGAATAAGGCCTTCTTTTGTTACTAAACATATTCAAACAAATCTTTACTCCAGGCAATTGCTCGTTTTCTTTACGTTATTGAATGGCGAATTTATTAGATTAATGCAGAATAATTTTTTCTCGATTCCTGTTTAAATTCTAGTGCATGTTTGAGTTTTGGCTGCTTTATTAGACCACTAGAAAGTGTTGTAGCTTAACTGAATGGCTTTGGCGTGAAGCCTTTTGAATACTGGAATTGTGCTGCAGAATTGAATCCAGAGTAATTTAGAATCAAGCAAATATGTCGTTACTATTGCTAACCCTGCAATGAGGATAATGGCAGAACTATTTTTTATCGTTGCAATATTACTGCCTGGTGCAATAGCCCTAGCAGTCTATATTATGCACCTGCAACAGGATTGGCCTGGGATAGTGCCTGGACATCTCTCTGACAAAAAGGTTATGACGCTGGCATTTAAATTCCATTGCTAGGTTTTGAATTAATATGCTTTAAGTATTGGAAGCCTGTCGGAGTGAAAAAAGATAATTTTTCACTCCGATATCCTATCTTAAGTGAGTAACTAAAAAAGCAGCATAATTATAAACAAGAACTTAGGAATGAGAATTTAATAATGCCCGAGTCTGACTTATCTTTTGGCTTAAATAAGAAAGGTCAAAACCACCCAGCAGCGACGCCTAAAAATTATTCCACGGGAGGTAGCAAGTATTCCCGGTACAGTGTATTGAATAATCCGGATTAGTACAGTTGGGAGTATCCCAGATAATGGTCCCGGCTAGAACCTGGGCGTTAATGGTACAGGACGTGCCGGAAGTAATCCCGGAGATCTTGACACTGGCTCCGTCGAACAGTAAAAAATACGGCCAGGGATAAACGTCTGCGTTTGTCCGGTTCAATGCAGGAATGGTAACTTGCATCGATGCTTCCGCGGATGTGGTTGGATTAGTCTGTGTAATCTCGACCAGAAAAGGTGGTTGATTGCTTGCATTGCCGGGTTGCGTACCCGTGATAGAAAACATGGAACCCTCAATATATCCCTGACACCCAGGATTTTTAGCGGGATCGACCCCGGTATCTGGCAGTAATTGCGTATTTAGATCCTTCAGGGAGCAATTGGTATCAAAAATACCATAGTAGTTTTCAGCATTGTCCGGGTGTGCTGGAGATTTTGCTGGTTCGTCATAGGCTTCGAAGATTAGCGCACTACTCGTGTTGCTTGTCGTGCGCACGAAACCATAAAGGTCTTGCAGATAGGCGGCGGCATTTGCCACGCTTGGCTTACATGGATTATTTGAATTATTGTAGCAGGCATATTTAGCCCATTGACCAGTTCCTTTGGTTGCCCACCCGGTTTCCGCCATAAGTATCGGTTTGAGGGGGGGATAGAATGGTTGCCCCTTGATCCTCTCGTAGTTTTGTGCAATGGAGTTATCGAGTGCAGCATTGTTTGCGGCTTCATCAACGGGCGTCACGCCCCACTGAAACGGGTAGGGATCGAAGCCCAGAGGAGCATTCGCAGACGAAGCATTAATTAATTTTGGTATGTCGGGATTTCCGGGGTCGACCAGATTGCCTGAAATCAGTGCAGTCCCAACGGGTATGGAGGATAGTTTTTTCGCTGCCAGTGTGACCTGTATTTGCCGAATCGCGCTGGTCAGGTAATTAATATTGGTGTCGCTGTAGTTTTCATGCCCCGCGAGAACCAGTGACACGGTATTTAGAAAGGTATTGGCGCCCACCGCTGCAATGACGTTGTTAAGTACCTGCAAGGCGGCCGTTGTCGAGCTCTGATTGCCGCCCTTAGGGATATCCGCTTCGTAGATGACAGATAAACCCAGGGTGCTTGCTTGCTTGATGATGTCGATCCAGGCGTAAGGGGCCGTCTGGTAGGACCGGGCGATGCTAAAGCCAGCCGCCTGGAGCTGGGTTAATTCTGCATGGACATTCGTCACTGGTGTATTAGTGCTATCCATTCCAACGTAAAATACGTCATGATCGTTGAAAATATGACCAGCAGGGTAGTGATTAGGCTGATAGTCGATACCGATAAGACCTACCCAACCAGCGCCTGGTGGATTATTCAATAGGCTAGTGCTACCGAAATTGCCATTGACATCAGAAGTATCTTCATCTGCATTCAATGAAGCTTCTATCAATTTTATACACGCTCCCTCGTTTTCCTCCATGCCAGAAATAAAGGCAAAAGAATCGTCTCTTTGTTCAAGTCTGACATCAAAATATCTGCCGTCGTATTTACCTCCCGGGTCATCCACATTTATGCAAGGAATAATTACCTCACCGGAGTGCATATTAACCCTGGGCCCGCCAGATATATCATCCGCAATAAGTTGGTTCGAGGACAAAGTGATTAGAACAGAAATTGAAATTAAATATTTCTTCATAGATATTCACCTTTTAAAGGGGGGGGTGGTAGCTGAGAAGCTCTTGGAGAAGCAAACTATTTGTCAGCTGTATACAGCATATAATAACTGAATGCCTATTTATTTTAGACATCATTTTCACCTAAGTGTGACAGGGAATGCTGCGTCTGGAAATAGCTGTGAGGAAAATAAATGGCACAATGATTTCTGCGCTTTATTGACTTAAAAACTTATCCAGTTGATTTGCAAAAGCTTGTCGATCACTTTGGCTTAATGCCGATGGACCACCTGTTTCTATGCCACTGGAGCGCAGCGTATCCATAAAGTCGCGCATATTGAGGCATTCTCGAATATTGTTGGCGGTATACATTTCACCTCGATGATTCAATGCATAGCCGCCTTTTTCAATCGCCTCTGCTGCCAATGGAATATCACCTGTGATAACAAGATCACCTGCATCAAGTCTTAGCACTATCTCATTATCCGCGATATCAAACCCCTTGCCCACTTGGATAAATTTAATATAACGCGAGGGTGGTAAGCGTATAAACTGATTAGCGATAAAAGTGATAAAAACTCCGGTACGCTCAGCAGCTCTACATAAAATATCTTTTAGCACTACTGGACATGCATCGGCATCAACCCATATTTTCATATTCTAAGAACCTTCATTAATAATTGTTGTCGCTCAACTCTGTGCAGATATTGCATTTGTGTGGCTGAGATTAACGAAGGCGGTATGGGGAAGATAAAACCAGGTATTTCAATCCCCCTGTCTCAACCTTCGCTTTCGGGCGAAGATGTTGACTCTTAATTAAACAGCACTGGGTTGACTGTATATCCAGAAACAGTTCAGTATTTATTGCCTAGCTGAGAATGATAACAGGGACAAAAGCTTAGGCTGAGGTTTCTACTGTGTGCATATGCACGTCCTGTTGAGGATAAGGGATAGATATATTTTCCGCATCAAAACGTTCTTTTACAGCACGAGTGACATCCCAATAGACGGCAAAATAATCACTGGTGTTAGCCCAGGGGCGGACCACAAAATTAACCGATGAATCGCCAAGTTCGTGTACTTTAATGACTGGTGCAGGATCTTTATGTACCAAAGGATGTTGTTGCAATATATCCAGCAACACGCTTTCTGCCTTGGCTATATCATCATCGTAGCCGATACCGAATACCATATCCACGCGGCGTGTCTTGCTTCCGGTTACATTAGTGATTGAGCTACCCCAGATTGAGTTATTTGGAATTACTACCGTTTGATTATCAGGTAATTTTAATGTTGTTGATACCAGAGTCATGGAATAAACAGTACCCGTCATACCGGCAACGTTGACCACATTACCAATATCGTAAGGGCGATAAAATAAAATCATTAATCCAGAGGCAAAGTTACTTAAAGTGCCCTGCAAGGCAAAACCAACGATAAAGGCAATGGCACCCAAGCCTGCAACCAGAGGAGCGACATTTACTTCTAGCATAGTCAGAGCAACCATAATACCAATTGCTTTTGTCAAATTTCGTGCCAGGCCTACAAAGAATTCCTGCAGCAAGGTTGACGTGTTTTTTAGTCTGCTTAGCGATTTTTGAATTATTCTGGAAAAAAAGCCGGCAAACAGGTTAAAGATAAAAAGAGTCACTAAAAATAAACTGAAATTTGTCGCCCAGCGTATTCCTCCTTCTGGAGATTCAAGCCAGCCAGTTATGGATGCCAGGATTAAACTAGAGTCGTTGGCTTCAAACTTTACACCAGATACTGCATCCAGATAAGTCTGATAATCAGTAAGATCCCCCCCTTTGCTTTGAAACTCTTGTAGAATTAAATTGAATCGATCCGTGAGTTTAATTTGTTGCTCTTTTAGCTGTTTTAATTGCTCTAGCATGACTTCTTTTTGAGTAGCATCAGCCTGAGCAATTAGTATATGCAGTTCACTGATCTCTTGTAGATGAGATTGCAATAAGTCTTGCCAATGATCGGCCGTGGCCAGTAAATCTTCCTGTGAGAGTGGAGTCAAGCGATACCCTAGCTCTTTAACAGCAATGCTCTTCTGGCCAACCGGGTTTTCAGATAAATCTATTTCAGCCTGTACTGGCCCTATCCAGAGCAAACAAAACATAACCAAGCCTGCTGCGAGTTGTTTAGTAAACATAATGATTATTTCCTTTTTAAGATCCAGGTTTCTATATTGAGATAAAACGTATATTTTTATACAAAAACATACGCTTCAATCTGCGGCCATGTAATTAAATAATATCCCGATATACTCGGGCTTAAGTAATTCACAATTATTAAAAAATGCAAATCTCGCTCCTACGCTCTTTACCAAGGAATGCAGCACCTAGGAAATGGGGTAGATTATTTTATACGAATTACCTTTGCATCATATCAATCAATATATTACTTGTCAGCAATGTCTTACACTACATTTTTAATGATGAGATTTCTTTTGCTCAGGCACTAACATGGGAAATCTTTTTGCGGCAAATTCAGTATGACACTCGACACAGGCGGTGTTTAATTTATAGAAGTAAAAGTTAACAATTTCAGGATTTTCCATTTCTGCAGCATGAGCTAAATTACCTGCTGAGTTATGGAAGGCCTGGTCTTGCTTGATAAATTCCGCTGGGAAAGATTTATGTAGGGCGTGGCGCTGAGCAGTTGTTAGTTGTTGTTTTAATAGATAACTAGCTTCTATATTTTTACCGATTTCGGCTATTTTTTCCCAGTCACCACTGGCGATAGCAGGAACTAATGACATCATGCCTGTCTGGATAGCTTGCATTTCCATTTGTAGTAATCGGTGAACCTCTGCATCTACCTGTATATGTGATATGTGTGCGCTGGGTTCATTTTTTTTATGTATTTGAGGTAAGTTACTGCAAGCAGTGATAAATAAAGTGAGAGGGATGATGGCCAAACTAAGGTATGGTTTCATTTCTGTGCCGGTTTTTTATATCGAGGAGCGGGGAAAGGGTGGGCAATGCCCACCCCGTTAGAAAAAAAGTTATTTAAAGCAGTATGCTTAGTCCGTAAGCTCTATGCTTAGTCCGTTTAAACAGCTGTTATCTGTTTCTAATACTTTAGTAAGAACCACATAGGTAATGGCACTTGCAACAATAGCAGTAATAAGCACTGTTAAAAAGGTATTGCAACTCTTAGAGGTGTCTTGGAAGGGCTCTACCCCTTCGATAATTGCATTGCTTGCTTTTGTTTTGCCGTTTTCTTCGATTAAATCGTAATGAATAATATCTCCGACTCGTGGGCGTCGGCTCATATTGTTTAATGATGAGATATGAATAAATACATCGTCTTCTTTGTTGTCACTTTCGGTTCTGATAAAACCGAACCCTCTATCATCTTTCCAGGCTGCAATAGCCCCTGTATATTGTTGTGTAGCCATATAAACCTCTTTCTTCATTTCTTTATATTGTCGCGCCTGGCCCTTGATGATAAATGTAATCGGCAACAGGCACACCACCCAGCAGATGCTCTTTTATAATTCGATCCAATTTTTCGCTGGAAACATCATAATACCAGACTCCATCCGGTTGCACGCAAATAAGAGGGCCAGATTTGCAGGTTCCAAAACAAGTTGCTCTGCTGCGTTTGACTCTAAGCGCCCCTTCATTCAATCCAGATTCTTTGAATTTGTCTTTCAACTGATCGTAAAGAGCTTGCCCTGTGCTGTTTTCAGAACATCTTTCTCCAACACAAACTAGCAGGTGCCGGGTATAATCCATCATTTTAGGTTTAATTACCTCAGACATTGTTTTGCTCCTCTGTTAGTGCTTGCCATGTTTGTGAATAGGCTTCTAGTTTTGCGGCACTGAACTCGCCGTTTTCTTTAGTCAGTAGCAGTCTAAAAACCAGGTGTCCTTTATTATCAATAAAGTTGACACCATAAGATTTGCCTTCGCGACAAGCCAGATATGCGGAATCTACTTTGTGCCAATTAATATGGCAGTGAAATGCCTCCGTTTCGATATTTAACCAGTCACCGCGTAATTGAAAATCTTTTGCCTGTAAAAATAATTCACTAACGGCACCTGCTTCGGCGCGCACTATACCGCGTAAACGCCCCCATGTTTCACAGCTCATAATGACTTCATTTAGTTTGTCCGTTTGAATACGTGCTGCTTTATGTTCACCGGCGCTTTCGCCTGCCGCTATTGCATTCAGCACTTCACCTACGGCAACGCCAAAATAATCGGCAATTTTCTCTAGGGTCAAACCAGGGGTTTCCTGTACATATTCGCGTAAACAAGCGTACCAGCCTTCCAGGCCCATTGTTAGTGAAATACCTGCTTGCTCACCGTCTTTTTCTGCCCCAGTTAGACTGCTGTATTTATTCGCATATCCTCTCGGAGTAATCATCAATCCTTCTTTAATAAAGGTCGATGAATTACCAATTAATACCGTAGTGAGCATACCTATATCGCATTCCGCCATTTCATCCAGGCGCACAAGCTGAATCGACTGCCTGCGTCGATAGGCAGACTTAACAATGGCAACCGGCGTGTCGGGGCGACGATAACGCAATAAAATAGCTTGTGCCTGGACAATTTGCTGAGTACGCCGGCCACTTTTAGGGTTATATAAAGCAACCACAAAATCAGCGTGTCCTGCAGCTTCGATACGTCGCGCAATCACCGGCCACGGAGTTAATAAATCAGATAAAGAAATCGAGCAAAAATCATGGGTCAACGGTGCGCCAACTAAGGAAGCGCAAGCTGATAGCGCGGTACTTCCAGGAACTATTTCTACCTGAATATCATCGCTGGGTTTCCAGCCCGCCTGCAATAGCACTTCATAGGTAGGCCCAGCCATGCCATAGACACCAATATCACCAGAAGAAATCAAGGCAACTATTTTACCCTGTTTTGCTTGTTCATAAGCTTCTACACAACGGTCAATTTCTTCGGTCATACCTTTTTTGATCACTTCTTTGCCGTCAAGCAAATCTATGACTAATTTTATATACGTTGTGTAGCCGATCACTACATCGGATTCTGCTATGGCGGCTCTGGCTTTAAAAGACATGTGCTCTTTTGCGCCAGGACCAAAACCGACTAAATAAATTTTTCCGTTCATGTTTTTGTTCTCATTCTTACGATGGAAACCGTTGCGTTTTTACCCTCTTCACCACGGTATTTGAATTTTTCAACTAATAAATCAGACATATCAGTCTCTGCCACTAAAATCGCGGCAGCTTCAGATACTGAAGGTGTGCCTACATATTTCATAACCACTGCAGATGGGCTGGGAACAGGCACGTTGGCTAACTGTTCTGCGGAATAAAAGTGCAGTGGTAAAGTGAGTTTCTCAGCTAATTGTAATAAAGCAACTTCATCCTGTTTTTTATCGATGCTAGCTAAATGCACCACTTGCTCAAGGCATAGATTAGCAGAAGCCAGTGCTTTATCAATTGCTGTTTCTAAGGTAATCAGTGGCGTGCCTCTATCGCAGCCTAAGCCTAAAGCTAGCTTCATTCAGGAACTCTGTAGACCACCAGGCTCTCATCAAGTTGCTGCCAAAGGCTATCAGGAACATCTTGATTCGTCACCCATAACACCGCTTTAAACTGACTTAAATCAACACCTGCAAAGTTCTCAAATAAAAAAATATTTTTAGGTAATGGAGTGCTACGCGTCCACCAGTTTTTACTGCCGGCTTCCTGAATGAAGGCAATAGGTTCTTCATTCACCACGTGCGCAGAGACGCGAGTGATATTAATTTTAGGTGCTTCAATTTGCCAACCCAATTCACGCCCCAAAATATCTACGGGAATAGTATTGCCGACATCTGACGCTGTTGTTAATACCGGCGTTGCGTGTAATAAATCAGCCAGCATTTGAGCACAGGCATTAGCTCCGCCGACATGGCCAGATAAAACAGGAATAACAAACTGTGCAGCATCATCTACGACGATAATGCCAGGGTCTTCGTCTTTAGATTTTAAAAACGGAGCCACTAAACGCACCACAGCACCTAAGGAGACAAAAAATACAATTTGATCATAATTTAGGAATAGCCTGGCGATTTGCTCTCGAAAAGGACCACTATAGAACTGGGCAGATGGATGGCTATTTTCTAGTAAGTCACGGAATTTTTCTGAGACTAAAAGGTCAGCATCGGGGAGTTTTGTAGCAAGTTGTGCAACTTGCTTGGCACCATGCTTGGTGATGGCGACTAGAGCAATTTTAGGAGTGGGCATAATATGACAGGATTATAAAAAACAACATTATAACCTAGTAAAACAGTAGGAAATAGCAGCTATGATAATTAGCTGCTTTTTATTTTCATCGCTGGGAATCAAACCCCAGTGTTAGCCAAGAGACTGCTTAACTTTTAGGGATTGGCAGTCTTTTGTATTATTTATTTCGGGTCACTAAAGCTGTGTTTTTAACGTTTTACTTCTTTTTTGATAAGCGTTTTGCCGTCTATTACTAATGAAGAAATCCCACCTACAGTTTCGTGTAAAGTACACACTGCTTTTTGAAAGCTATATTCATCATCGGTCTTTGCAGCATCCCAGGTCATGGCAACAAAAGTTTGATGATCAGTATCGGTAGAGGTTGGAAAATAAACCCGGCCACCGGTGAATTTCTTTATCGCCGCTGGGCATTTTCTTGATGCCATCGTTTCCATTGCCACGGTTGCTCTAACCATAGACTCGTTTTCTTTTTGTTCATTGGTTTTTTCTTTGTTTGAACCGACCATCATAAAGCCCAGCACAAATACACCAATTACTGCCGCCATTAATTTCTGAGTACCATTCATAATATTTCCTCTATTTTTGTTATAAGTGGAGTTTACTTTTTCCGACAACCGCGGATAAGTTCCCCCTTCATTCTATGGGAATTATGTATCATTAGCAATGATAGATAATTGACTTTTTGTCCTTTTAAACTTAATACATCGTGGACAATTCGCTCTTCACTAGACCCAGCTTTTTCGATAAAACAAGACTGAGTTAATAAATCCTTATGTTCTAATAGATTGAGTATATCATCAAGTATTGGCTTTACCTTTAATAATATTAAGGTATCAAAGTCGTTTAACATATTTTCGATCATTTCGATACCGTATCCAGCGGGAATAATTGCTACGGTATCATCTGTATCGGCCAGCGGCATTTTAGCGCGTGCTGCGGCAGCATTAAAAGAACTGACTCCTGCAATCGTCTCGATATAAACAGTTGCATCCAGTGCGGCGATAGTTTTTGCCAAATGCTGAAAAGTCGAGTAGGTTGAAGCATCTCCCTCCACTAAAAAAACCACATCTTTGCCAGCCTGTAATTTGGCTAAAACCTGCTGTGCTGCTTGTAGCCAGTACTTAGCTAATATTTCTCGATCATGCGTCATCGGGAAAACCAGTTCAGTATGGTTATCTGGCGGTATTAAACCTGCTTCCAGAACGATATTGAGTGCATAGCTTTTACCTTGCCTTTTTCTCACAGGGTACGTCCAGTCCGCACCTGAGTGCAATAAATCCCAAGCCTTTCGCGTGATTAAGCCTGGATCGCCAGGACCTAAAGAGACGCCGTATAACATACCGCTCATACTTGTTTTTCCTTTTGAGCACAAACGATCCAGACTGGATTTTCAGCACGCATTCTATGCATATGTAAAATAGGCTGGCTGCGGGATGCTTGTAATTGGGTGATATCCCACGTTGCGCCACTTTGTTTTAATACTTCCAGAGCCGTGCTTAAATTTTCTAAAGTAACAAAGTTCATTACCAGGCAGCCTTTAGCTTGTAGCCTATCCAGGCAAAGCTCAATCAGTTCGGCCAGTTCGCCACCAGAGCCGCCAATAAACACAGCATTGGGGGCAGGCCAGTTCTCCATTCCCAGGGGCGCTTTATTTTCAATTAAAGTGTAATTATGCAGCGCAAAGTCACGCGCATTTTCGTTTGCAATAGCAAAATCTGCGATATTTTTTTCTACGGCATAGATATGACCGTTCTGGCATAATTTTGCTGCTTCGATTCCTACTGAACCTGATCCTGCACCAATGTCCCAGACGATACTTGTTGATGTTAATTGCATTCTTGCCAGTGAAACTGCACGTACTTCGCGTTTGGTAATAAGGCCTTTATCAGGTTTACGTTGCTTGAAAGTATTATCCGCATAGCCAAAAAGTAATTCTGGCTGTTTAGCGTGTTGTCTGGATAAAATAACCACATCGTTACCATTAAAAGCTTGCTCTGCTAATTCAGTGATACTGACATTCTGAAATATTCTTTCATCCGCACAAAGTAAATTTTCCGCAACCACCATGCTAAACAAATCTTGCATATTTTCCATGATTAACATACGTGCAATACGCGCAGGATTATTTTCAGGACTGGTTAAAATCGCTAATTTATCGTACTGATTTATCGCTTGTAATAGTTTATAAAAACCATGTTCAGCACCAGAACCCATTTGCCAATCTCCGGCATCTTTATTATGTACCGAGCAGATTTTAGCATCGTGCCAAGCCATTCCAATGCTCGCAAATGCTAATTGCACAGCAGAAATATTAGGCATAATATCCAGTTGTTCAGCACCCAGCTGTTTAGCTAAAAAACTGCCAATCCCATGGCATAGCGGATCTCCTGTTGCTAACACCACAACTTTCTTTTGCTCAGCTAAAGCGCGATTGATCCATTCTGGCACTTCAGTTAAATGCCCTGTTAAATCCTTACATTCTGCGGAATTGATAGTATCTGAAAATAGCTTTAATACCCGGGTTGCGGCGATCACAACATCGGCATTTTCTAAAGCTTCTAATGCATGGTATGAAAGGCCTTCAAGACCATTATCCAATACCCCGATAACCTGACAACGATTAGACATAATCTATTAATTTTCCTCCTTCAAAATCACACATCAATATTCGATAGCTAAAAACCCCAGGATAACGTGCCTCCAGTGTCGCAACGACGCGTGCGCACAAAGCTCTATAAAAAGCAGCACCTAAGCCTAATTCTTGCATGCGCTCTCCGGCAAATCTGGCTGTTTCACCACTGGCTATTTCAGTACAAACCGCTGCATCGGCACCTACTGCAGCAGCAAGATCCGCTAATAATTGAGTATTAACCGGGTTACGACGTGCATGAGTAATGATTTCACCCTGAGCAATTTTGCTGACTTTACCCACCATGCCACCAATAATAATTTGTTTAATACCGACCTGTTGCGCACTATCTAAGGCAGGGCCTAAAAAATCTCCCATCTGTACAAAACATGCGGGGTCTAATTCCGGTAATTCACGTATTGTAAATTTTTCAGTACGTCCGCCAGTGGTTAATACCACTGTTTGCTGGCCTTGATTAGCTGCCACCTCGACACCTTGTACTACACTGGCGCGAAAAGCAGCGGTGGAATAAGGGTGGACAATGCCGGTAGTGCCTAAAATGGAAATCCCATCAATAATGCCTAAGCGATCATTCAAGGTTTTCTTTGCCATATCGCGGCCTCCGGGGACTGAAATAGTCACTTCCAGGCTCTGCGTTTGCAAGAGTTCGCTTGCTACCTCGCGGATATTAGCCTCAATATTTTTACGTGGAACAGGATTAATTGCCGGACCACCGACATCTAAACCCAGGCCGCGCATAGTAATGGTCCCCACACCATCACCCCCTTTTAATAACACTTGATTGACTGAATCGGCTAATAAACGTATATCGACTGTCATATGCGCTTTATGCGTACAATCAGGATCATCTCCTGCATCTTTTATAATGACGGCTTGAGCATGGTCAGCTGTCAGCGAACTTTGATGCACAGTAAAGCTGACGCGCTGACCATTAGGCAATAAAGATTCAATCTGCTCTGGCACTTTACCGGTCAATAGCCCTAAAGCCGCTGCTCTTGCAGCTGCTGCTGAACAAGCTCCTGTGGTATAACCTTTGCGAGTACCTTTGGGTTTTTTAGGGGTCATTGGGTGTAGTACTTGTATAGAGTAAGTAAATCAAGGTATGCATATTAACGTAGAGCATGATCCTGAGGCATCATTCGCAGATAAAGCGTTTCGGTAACTTATCACATCCAACGGCATTTTATGTCATGCCTTACTTTTCATGGCAGACTATAGCATAATTAATTATTATGCTACTCATACTCAGGTATACTCCTGCAAAAAACACCTAGTCTACGGAAAAAAACATGTTAATAAAATTACTCTCAATTATTCTGTTGTCTACCTTATTGTCAAGTTGCGCAACATCCCCTACTGGAAGAAGCCAGTTACTGATGATGTCTAGTGGTGAAATGGATCAGATGGGTATTCAGGCATTTGATACTTTGAAAAAGGATACGCCAATTGAGCAAGATGCAAAAATCAACGCCTATGTACGTTGCGTAGCAACGGCTATTACCAATGAAGTAGGTGGCGAGTGGGAAGTTGTGGTATTCAAAGATCCATCAGCTAATGCATTTGCACTTCCGGCTCACAAAATCGGGGTACATACCGGGCTTTTAGACGTTGCAACAAATCAAGATCAATTAGCAGCCGTGCTAGGCCATGAAGTAGCTCACGTTTTAGCGAACCATAGTAATGAGCGCGTTTCTCAACAAACAGTAGTTAGTCAAGGTATGTCGATAACTCAGGCGATATTGAGCCCTCAATCTGAATTAGGAAAATCCGGCATGGGCTTATTAGGACTTGGCGCTCAATACGGCATTCTTATGCCGTATAGCAGAGCCCATGAATCTGAAGCAGATATTTATGGTCTGGATTTAATGGCAAAAGCAGGCTTTGATCCGCGTGAGAGCATAACCCTCTGGATTAATATGGGTAAAGCAGGTGGAGCGAGCCCGCCTGAATTTATGTCGACTCACCCCGCACATGAAACACGAATTACGGATTTGCAAAAGCATATGCCAGCCGCGCTGAAATTGCGTCAAGAAGCACAAGCTAAAGGTAAAAATCCGCAGTGCAAATAATGCTCTGGAAGTTAAGGCTATAGCCTCTCTACTATTCGGGGTTAAGTCTCTCCTCAGCTTATAATTATATTTTTTACCATCAGGAACATGAAAGGTATGCCTGTTTTTACTTCACCTTTTCATGTCTATAATGCTAATAAAAACAAGCTGATAGCATGGGCAAGTAGTCGTTCAAAATAATTTTAAAAATATGTATGCCTTAGGTGTTGATGTCCTTATATAGCCGCACTTCATTTATAAGTGCAGTTAATTAAAACAAACACTTACGCTTATTTGTTGGCTTGCTCTGCGAGTGCTAATAAAGCATGAATAGCTGCCACAACTAGCGTTGAGCCACCTTTTCTTCCTTCGCTAACAATCCAGGGTATATCGTTTAATAACGCAGTTTCTGCTTTTGATTCGGCAGCAGACACAAAACCAACCGGCATACCGACAATGAGGGCTGGACGTAAATCTTCTTCTTTTATCATGCGGATTACTTCCAGTAAGGCTGTTGGTGCATTGCCCACTGCAACAATGCTGTTTTGCAATAAACCTAGGTGCTGTGCCTTGCGCATTGCCTGTACGGCACGGGTACTATTTTCGGCTTTTGCCTGAGTAATCACATCTGCATCAGAAATAAAGTGATGAGTGCTTACACCAAAATGCTGTAAACGTGGTTTGGATAAACCCACACAAATCATTTCTACATCAGCAACAATATTAGCGCCTAGACTGATGGCACTCAGACCGGCTGACACCGCGTTTGGATGAAATTTGGTGAGACCATTGAATTCAAAATCAGCCGTCGCATGAATCATTCTACGTACAATATTCCATTCATCTGCTGAATAGTGATGTTTACCTACTTCCTTATCGACAATAGCAAATGAGTCATGCTCAATTTTTTGCCCTGCCTGGGTCATTTGTTCTGTAATGGTGTTCTGTTGCATGGTTATTCCAAGAAATTGTATGTGCAACTATGATAACAAATTTATACATTTTACGAACTAACGGGGAGGCTAAATAAAGGGACAGACTAAATTTCTAGGCCAGGCTTTTTCTTAAAAATGAATTGGGATGCAGTGCGAGCTTGTACTTAAGGCAGACGACAGTGTCTTGCCCTGGTTTTATGTCACTCTAATTTGGATAAGGTTTCTGTGGGGTTAATCGGCAGTTCTAACTATTTGACTAAGAAATGCTCCAAAATATCGCTGGCTTGTTCACAGGAAATTATCGTTTGCTCACTTTGTAGTAAATAGCTGGCAAATAGCTGGATGCACTTCCAGTTATTTGGTTCTTCGATAAATCGAAAAGCTTTAGTATACAGAGCACTGATTTTTAATTCACGCTCAGCAGCACTAGGGATAAAGTATTCTAAATAGCGAGATGCCTGCTCTATATCCGAGTGGCCACCGTAGTTTTTTAAAGCGACTATATTTATTAAATGTAAGTTAAATATCTCATCATCACGCAGTGCAACATATTTAGCCTCTGCCAAAGGGCCGATCAGCAGGTTAATAACATCTGCCTCATAGGCATTCTGTAAGCTTTGCTGTTCTTCTAACGAACCTAATTGGTTATTTTCTATTTCGGCTACAGGTAAATTATCTATTAATCTGCCACCTAATACCTGGGCAAAATGTGAATGATGTTTTTGTTGTTGTCTGTTAATCATAATCTGAAAAAAGACCGGAGGTAATTTTTGCTGGTGGTTGCGTAAATATATTGCCACCACGTGGCCTGCTTCATGATACACAATATGTTGAAGTAATTCTTCGGCGCTGCCAGGCGAATTGTGGAGTAATTGATTGGTACGTTTCATAATGGGTAAACCCTTTAGAAAAAGAGTGCGACCATTACAGTCGCACTAAGAGGAAGTAGATAGCCCTTATATCCAGAGAGGAGTGCATTCAAGAGTTAGGCGTAGTTTATGTGAGCGATAATTGTTTGCAAATGTGGCATTTTGACGCGCGACAATTTGCCGCCTGTTTTGGCATTATAACTGCTTTGTATTACTATTGCCTTATTGGAAATCCAGCTATAAAGCCTTGTCTTTGCTCATTCTAGCAAATAAATAAGTTAAATCACTTAATCATTTATGGTATTTGCCCTATTTATTCTAATATTGTACAAAACCTTGCTGATGCCGTGTTTTAAATTATTTTGTGCAGTGTTTTTTTTGGGGCCGTCGTTGCGGTAAAATGACTCAATATTCTTCGCCTTATCGCGTAGCATTCAGACACAGGCTAAAAACAATTAAAATTATAGACTATATATGGAAATTTCCCTGATTATCCCTACTTATAATCGTTGTTTGCTACTTAAACGCGCGCTGCATTCAGTATTAGAGCAAAGCAGACCTCCCGATGAAATTATTGTCGTCGATGATGGCTCTATCGATAAAACGGTGGAGATGCTTAAACACGAATTTCCACAGATTAATACAATTAGCCAAATAAATAAAGGTGTGAGCGCCGCCAGAAATAAAGGCATACAGCAAGCCCAGGGAGACTGGATTGCTTTTCTGGATTCTGATGATAGTTGGCAAACAGAAAAGCTAGCAACTCAAATCAGGGCATTGCAACAGGCGCCTGAATTAAAAATCTGCCATACAGAAGAAACATGGATTCGTAATGGCGTTAGAGTCAATGCCATGCACAAGCATAAAAAAACAGGCGGCTGGATTTTTGAACAATGCCTGCCATTATGTGCGATGTCGCCTTCGTCAATTATGATTCATCGCTCGGTATTTGATGATGTTGGCCTGTTTGATGAAGACCTGCCTGCTTGCGAAGATTATGATCTGTGGTTACGCATCAGCGCAAAATATCCGGTGCTGTTCCTGGAGCAGTCGATGATAAACAAATACGGTGGGCATGAAGACCAGCTTTCACACAAATACTGGGGGATGGACAGATTCAGAATACAGGCTTTGGAAAAAATCATTTCCCATCCTGATTTAAGTGTAGAAAATAAACACAGTGCAATACAAATGCTGTTAAAAAAAGTACGCATTTTTAGAAATGGTGCATTGAAGCGCGACAAAATCGAATCTGCACAACACTATCAACAATTGCTTGATAAGTATCAACAATGATTCCACCGTAGCACAGACTTCAGTCCGCTCTTATGGCAAGCCCCTAATGGGTAATGGCTTATTTGATTTTGCTACGGTCCAATTATCAGGCGGTATTAAAGGATAATGCTAAAGTTTCGTAATCAATTTGTTGTAAAGCTTTGTGAATATGATTAACTACATTTGCTTCGAAATAAGTTTGCCTTTGATGCACCTGCTATTGAATCTTTTCTGATTTTTTTTGTTGCAAATATTGAATGATTTGCTGTGCCTGTTGTTCATTAATGACATCTTCAAAAACTGGCATTTTAGTGCCCGCTTGATACGAAGGTGCATTTCTAATGAAGCCTGGTAATTCACTGGCCATGAAATATTCGGTTACATTTTTGGGTATATTAAGCTCTGGCCCAACATTACCGCCAATTAAATTAATCGAATGGCAGCGTATGCAATAAGTGCTGAATAGTTGAAAACCGTTATTGATAGCTTCTGTTTGTTGCATAGGCGTAGCGGCATCATAATAAGCAGAGGCGGGTTGTAATTCGATTGAGATAAGTTGATACGGCCAGGGGTAGCGTAATTTATCGACTTTTTCAGGCCATACCAGATAGAAAGGTGCGGGTGTCATCATCTGTTTGCCAGACTTAAATGAATTCCATTTATCTGGAGGGATGTAGCGTTATCCTGATAGGCTATATATCCTTTTTTTTGCCGGGCATCAGCAAGGGACATGCTAACTTTGTATCCGTCTTGTGCCGTGAATACCAGCAGTAAATCAGTGTCTTGATAAGGTTCTGGGTATTTAAACTTTTGAAGTACCTGAGAAAGCAGAAAACCTTCATATTCTCTGTCTTGCTGAAAGACCGGATCTTTTTTTACTTTAACAGTTTCGGATATGAAGTCCCCCGGGTTTACCGCGAGTAAATCGATTTTAGGCCAATCCGTATCTTTGGCCACAGCAGGATTAGATAAAAAAATCAGTGCGGCAATTAAAAATGGAAGGGGTTTATTATTTATCATAAATGGTCGCATTTTAAATGCTACTTTTAAATACTTGGACGCAATAATTTTCCAGGCAACAATAATAGCTTGTTAAGTTCTGTTATGCCTATTTTATGTTGCATAAATAAATTCTTGATGGGTGCAGGCTAATATATTAGCGGAAAATATTGAAGATGAGGGAGTTAAAGAGAAGGCGGGTGCTTTGCCTGTAAATTTCCCGTATATGATCTTAATATCCAATACTATGGAGTTTTTAATATCGTATCATACCAATTAATGTTATTTCGCAGCACCCTGGCCGGAAGGGTGCCTGAATGATTAGAGGAAGATATAGTTTAATTATAGGCCTGGCTCAATTCCAAATTAACAATGTTAGAGCGCGTTTGCAGAAGATTCTTGAAGAAGTAGGTTGTATAACTTCGCAGGGCTACGGTTGCCGTTTTCTAAGGGCCACTTTAGGCAGATAGCTACGCTGCTAAACATTTACGTAGTCAGCTATGTACCAGTTTCAGTGCCTTGCTCTCGACAAAAAATAAACTCGTTATATTGCCGTAACCCCGCCACCACGCGAAGTATAGAATACCAGCATTTCTGCTTTATCATTTTCCAGGTACTTCATTGCCGCATTCAAACGTTCGATGCAATATATGACTCTACTGGTTTTCCAGATTTCTGAAAAAAGCGAATTAACACCTCAATCATATTCCCCATAATAGCGCGTAAGCACTATTCTGGAACATTATTTTGATCCGTCACTCTTACCTTGTTATTTCTTTATATCGTTGAATTTGCACGTATTTAGTGGTTTACATTGCAATTCATTTGATTAATGCTGATCTGGTCTGTTTTGTGCTTTAAAAATTAAGTACACATGGCTTAAATCGTATTAAACATCTTGGCCGTGATTAAAAAAATTCTAAGCTCTAAGCGCTGGCAAATAATAATTTACCGTGTTGACTGCTTAATCATAGAAATTTATGTAAACACTACCTTAGGATATTGAAATGAGTGGAAATGAATCTCGCTTGCAAGCTATTGCACAGATAACTAACCGTGAAACAACTCCAGTTATCTCTCCAAAACCATTAGATAAGATCTGGGCTACAGATGTCTTCAACCTGGCAAAAATGGAAGAAGCACTTACTAAAACAGCGTTCAAAGCAGTTAAACAAACCGTCCAGACCGGTGCGCCACTTGCCCCGGCGATTGCTGAAGTTGTTGCTGCTGCAATGAAAGCCTGGGCCATGTCGAAAGGTGTTAAATTCTTTTCACACATTTTCTACCCAATGACCAATATTACCGCTGAAAAACACGACGGTTTTATTGTTACAAATTCCGATGGTAATGCCATTACCGAATTCTCTGGAAGCTTATTAATTAAAGGTGAACCCGATGGTTCATCATTCCCTAACGGTAGCTTACGCATGACCAGTGCGGCGCGTGGATATACCTCCTGGGATCCTACCAGCCCTTCTTTTATCATGCACACAGAAAACGGATCAACATTGATGATTCCAAGTGTGTTCATGTCATGGACGGGTGAAGCTTTAGATAAGAAAATTCCACTATTACGCTCAAATGCTGCAATGGATAAAGCCGCTCGCAAGGTACTTACCTTATTGGGCGAAACTGAAATTGCACCACTAAACTCAAGTTGTGGCGCTGAGCAAGAATATTTTCTGGTAGATACTAATTTTGCTAATGCACGTCCTGATTTATTATTAGCTGGACGCACTCTTTTTGGTGCATCCCCAGCTAAAGGTCAACAATTTGATGATCACTACTTTGGCGCGATTCCTGAGCGTGTTCAAGTGTTCATGCAAGATTTCGAAGACCTGCTCTATAAATTAGGTATCCCTGCGAAAACGCATCACAATGAAGTGGCACCAGGCCAATTCGAAATTGCACCCTATTTCGAAGCGGCTAACGTTGCAGCCGATCATCAGCAATTGATGATGACATTGATGAAGAGCACAGCTAAAAAACATGGCTTCATGTGCTTGTTACATGAAAAACCTTTTGCAGGTATCAACGGTTCAGGTAAACACGTTAACTGGTCAGTGGGTAATGCAACACAAGGTAACTTGCTAGATCCAGGTAGCACACCACATGACAACGTCAACTTCTTATTATTCTGTGGTGCAGTTATTCGTGGAGTGCACAAATATGGTCCGTTATTGCGTGCAGTCATTGCATCAGCATCAAATGATCACCGTCTAGGTGCGAATGAAGCGCCCCCTGCAATCTTGTCAGTCTCGCTAAATGTCAACCAACCTGTCGCATATTCATGATATCAAACTTGCTATGCAAGTTCATGGGGGCTTTGCCCCCAAACCCCCAAGGTATTTTACAACGGTAATGATATAATTCCAT